>JACLAC010005415.1_pt1 | contig 29051 bp, 31 predicted proteins | sample 8027881 | NCBI WGS metagenome assembly JACLAC01 (sample SAMN15725517, study PRJNA655200) | protist metagenome | isolation source: fluorescence activated cell sorting (FACS) single amplified genomes of... | place: Spain: Blaines Bay Microbial Observatory, Mediterranean Sea | collected 2016-01-19 | reverse complement strand
TTCAATTTGGGTGGAGACAAAGAAGAAGTTGTAATACCAAAGACTCCTGAAGATGATATGGATTTACCTTTTTAACTCACAATTTAGAGAAAATAAAGTTAGTATTGAAATAAGGAGCTGACTTAGATTATGTTGGAACAGCTTGGCTCGTTAGTTGCCATCCCATCGATCATCGTGATCGTTTTCTTTTTTATTTTACTGTGGTTTGTCCCGGTTGGACTTTGGATTGCTGCCTCATTCTCTGGGGTGAAAGTCCGCATTTTTGGTGATTTAGTTGGAATGCGACTAAGGGGGATCAGCCCACAAGTCATCGTCAACGCTCAAATTAGTGCAGTTAAAGCTGGACTGAAACTGAACATAACAGACCTAGAGGCTCACTTGCTAGCTCGTGGCAATGTGACCTCGGTCGTAAATGCTTTAATCGCGGCAGATAAAGCCAAAATTGAGTTGCATTTTCAGCAAGCAGCTGCCATCGATTTAGCTGGTAGGGATGTATTTGAAGCCGTCCAAGTGAGTGTAAACCCACGAGTTATAGCAACTCCAGCTGTCTCCGCTGTGGCATTAGACGGTGTTCAACTGTTAGCAAATGCTCGGGTTACAGTTCGAGCCAATATCAACCGATTGGTTGGTGGTGCTGGTGAAGACACAATTTTGGCGCGTGTAGGTGAAGGAATCGTCAGTGCTATAGGTTCAGCGGAAACCTACGAAGACGTTCTGGAAAACCCAGATATTATTTCTAAAACAGTCTTGGAACGTGGTCTAGATGCTGGTACTGCGTACCAAATCTTGTCTATCGATATTGCTGATATTAACGTTGATAAAAACATTGGTGCTTCACTGAGAGCTGAACAAGCAGAAGCCGATCAAATCGTAGCTCAAGCTAAAGCGGAAGAAAGGCGAGCAATGGCTATTGCCGAAAAACAAGTTATGGCAGCGAAGGTCGAAGAAATGAAAGCGAAAGTTGTTGAAGCTGAAGCTCAGGTGCCAAGAGCAGTAGCAGGTGCTTTCCGAGCTGGCAATTTAAATACCCAACCACAAGCGGAAACCCTAACAGAGTAGGAGCGAAGAATTATGGAATTGTTCACTTTTTGGCCGATCCTAGCCGTTATTATAGTCCTATTTTTCGTTCTAGTCGGCAATTATGTTCCACTTGGATTGTGGATCGCAGCTCGCGCAGCTGGTGTTGCTGTGCGAATTTTTGGAGACTTAGTTCCGATGCGACTGCGTCGCGTCCCACCTAGACAAATCGTAGACCCTCAAATTGAGGCAACCAAAGCTGGTCTTCGCCTAAGTTTGGATAATCTGGAGGCACACTACCTAGCTGGTGGTAATGTTGGAAACGTAGTTAGAGCATTAATTGCGGCTAGTAAAGCAAATATTCCTTTGGAGTTTGATCAAGCTGCAGCAATTGACTTAGCCGGCAGAGATGTGCTAGAAGCAGTGAAGATGAGTGTCAATCCTAAAATAATTGATGTGCCAGAAAATACCGAAAACAAACGAGGAATCACCGCAGTAGCCCGTGATGGTATCCAGCTAGTCGTGCGGGCAAGAGTCACAGTTCGTGCCGATATAGACCGGTTGGTAGGTGGTGCAACTGAAGAGACCATTGTTGCTCGCGTGGGACAGGGAATTATTACCACCATTGGTTCTGCAATTAGCCACAAAGCGGTACTTGAGAATCCGGAGCAAATTACCAGGAGTGTTCTGGACAAGGGATTGGCTGTTGGCACGGCTTTTGAGATTTTGTCCATAGATATTGCAGATATTGATATTGGTGAAAACGTAGGTGCTAAACTACAAACAGACGAAGCTCACGCAGAACTGAAAATAGCTCAAGCTAAAGCTGAAGAAAAGCGCGCACTTGCAGAAGCCCAGGCTGAAGAAATGAAAGCTTTGGTTGAAGAGAGAACAGTCGAATTAATTGAAGCTGAAGCGGAAGTGCCACAGGCTATCGCTGATGCGTTTAATACTAATCGAATGAACGTGACCGAGTATTACAACTTGCGAAACGTCATTGCCGACACAGAAATGAGACAATCGATTGCTGCTCCAACGGGAGAACAGAACACAAGTCGATCGAGTCATTCGGTTGGTGTGGTGTAACCTAAGTAGTATTACTTACATATGGTTTAAAGGTAAGGTAATCAAAAATGGATGGTATTCTTGAAATACTCGGGTATATTGCAGTCGGGATTTTTGTAATTTTCAATCGACTATACCGTCGCAAAAAGACAAATGAGAACGACTATGGCTTGACGGAAGATGGGAAACTAAAGCTACCCTTCATCAACGAACTTATAGAACCTGAAACTGAGTCAGCACCTGAGCAAAATGAGCTAATCGCAGATGAAATTGAAGGGATAGACGAAGACGAAATATTGGATGAGCCTATCGTTTTTGAACCCAACATAACAGGCTACTCTGAACAGAAATCTGATGAGTTAAAATCGAATCATCCACTCATCAATTTTAAACCAAGTGACGCTCGTCAAGCGATTATTTTCTCTGAAATTCTGAGGCCACCAAAGTCATTACGTTGACCTGAAGTTGGTTACTTGCAATCCAATATTGATCATCATCACTAGGAAGCCTTTGACTGAAATTAAGGCTTTAATAACTGTAAGTAGTGTCTATTTTTTGTCTTCTGACCGCTCCCTCCTTTGACAAACTCTTTCATTTCATAAGATTTGATTCTTTCTAATGAACGTCAAATAGTTCTTATATCGGCTAGCTTGAATTCACAGCGGACAAAGAAAACCTTGCACGATAATGAAAACGGAATGCTTCATCACGTTGGTCAGCGACTCTACAACTATTTTTCAGTACCGTCTAACATCCTCTTCTTTGTTTTAACACTTCTTTATCTTTTACCAATTTGGTCAATTCAATTTTTTCCAACTCAAGATGGGCCGAGCCATGTATATAATTCTTTCATCCTCAAAGAATATTTTAATACCACACAATATCCTCTCCTTCAACAATACTATGACTTGAATCTACAACCAATGCCTAACTGGTTTGGGCATCTTGTCATTGCAAGTCTCATGTTCATAGTTGACCCCTTGATAGCCGAAAAAATAATGTTAAGTGGTTATGTTATTCTATTCCTTTATGCTGGTCGGTTTCTGATTATTGGTGTTGGTAGGGGCTCATTTTTATTAGACAAGTCTCAGTATTCGTTCCTTAGTGAGATTAGTACCAACAGCTTACCTTTACTTTTATTTCCCTTTGTTTATAACTATCTTCTTCACATGGGGTTCTACAATTTTTCATACAGCGTAGGCTTTTGTTTACTGGCAGTAGGCTATTGGTGGGATAACCACCAAAAATTAGGTTATAAGCAAGCTATCGTATTCAACTTGATTATGGTTTGTTGCTATTTTTCACATATGGTGTCAACCGTCATTACTCTGATAGTTGTTTCAATTCTCTGGTTGCTAACTTTTCGGTTAAGTAACTTAAAAAAACATTTGTGGCAAATACCAATGCTACTCCCATCTTGTGCTTTACCAATATGGTTTATTTTTTCGCATGGCACCAAAAGTAACCATGTTCATTGGCCAATTCGCCGCTTATACGAATACGTTTCAAATCTAGAGATTCTATTTTCATTTACGACTTTTCAGCTGAAATTAGGCAAAATCTTATCAGCTTGTTTCCTGCTTCTTCTTATCCTGACTTTACTCAATTTAGCCTCCAGCATTTGGAAAAAACGCCACTTGTCTTTCCAATATAAAGATAGCTTTTTCCTAATTAGTTTAGTTTGTATCATTCTATATGTTTTGGTACCAGATGGAATGTCCGGGGGAGGTTTTATTAGTCACCGACTAAGCCTATACCCCTTCTTATTCTTAATACCATTTTTCCAACTTCCTAAATATAAGCTGACTCGTTGGGTAGTTTTTAGTGTTTTAATTTTAATCGCTTTAATTAACTTCGGTTATATTATCAACTTATATCCAAAGCTAGACAAAGATATGAAAGAATTTCGATCCGGACTACACAAAATCAGTCCGAATAGCCGAGTTTTACCTCTTATTTTCGATTCTCGCGGCCAGTGCCAACGTATTGGTATGTTTCTTCATGCCATTGGTTATTACTGTGCTTACACAGGTGGAGTTGAATGGGACAATTACGAAGCTAATACTGATTATTTTCCTATTCTTTTTAATCCTGCATTCAAAGATGTTCGACCCAATTTATCTATTATCGAAACCAAACCAAGAAAAATGAAAATTACTCCATATGTTGATTTAGTCGACTTTATCTATACTTGGTCGTTACCTATGGATTCAACAATTCAAAAACGTATAGAAGCTAATTATCAATTGGTCTTTGAAAAACAAAGAACTCGTATTTATAAGCGAAGTTTGAAGACCGATCACATTAACTAACTCAAGAATTAGCCACTATAATCGACAAGTAAGAGGATAGTACTCTTCTAACAAAGGAAATTAGGCCATGAATCTGACTGGTATAGCCAATCGTTTGACGCAACGGCTGTCGAATTTCAGGAATGAATCGCCCGCCCTCAAACCCACTGAACTACCCACTTCGCAGTCCAAGCAGCCAAATAAACAGACAACCGGCAACAAACCAACTAGTGTGATCGAGTATTTAATTCCCAGTTCACTAACAGAGCAGGAATATTTATCTAAAGTTATACCGGCCTTGAAAAAAGAACTAACCCCTAATTTGGAAAAAGCTCTGTTTCTTACTGGCCAATTTCATCAAAAACATAGTACTGTTCAGCCAGCAATCGTCGTACAAAACCTTTTCCTAAATGATAAGCCCAGCAGAAAAGAAGCTAAATCTCAACACAACTTTCACTCGATACACCTTTTTAAACCTCAGATAGATCCGTCTTCCTCTCAACCCCTTCCTGTCCAACTACTTAACCAGACGATTTCGTCCTATGGTAAAAGAGCCCAAATGAGCCAGTTGCATAGGCCACAAGTTGCCCAACCAAGCATTAATTTTCTAAGGTAGATTATAAATATATTATTCCAACGGAAGCTGACCAAGCGCTGACCTTAATCTAACTATTAGATCATTTGATGGGTTGAATGGTATTTCAACCGGTTTCCGTAGAATGGCGCTTGTGTATAGACCCAAAATAGTATTCCATTGATGTAAGGCTAGCTTAAGATTCGTTGCTACTGGCTGCTGGTCATTCTCTATCCAATCTAACATTGCTTTGATTAAACCAGCTTGTGCAATATCGTTATAAGAATTTCGATCCCCATCACTAATTTGCCCACCCCGACTTTCTAGTGGTGATTGAATCAGCCAACGTCCAAATTCTTCGAAACTAACCTGACCTAGTTCTGCATAGGCCATAATATGTGTGTGCTTGTAAATCGTTGGATCCTTTATAACCATTGGAGCCGAAGTTCCTGAATGCCAAAATCCGCGAATTCCGTTAGCGAATACGATTTCAGCAATACCATATGCCGGAGAAGAATAAGAACTATCCATCGGTTTTACACCGCCAACATTACCGAAAACTTGGCTTACTGGCGAGTCGTTATTGAGAAACATTGCCCAATCTATCATATGTGTTCCTTGGGCTGATAAGTTCATTCGAGCAGAAATATTCAACCATTTTAGTCGTCCGAGTTGACCTGATTGCAAAACTTTACGACATTCTAGTAAGCGAGGATGCCAGCGAAATTGTTTGGAAACTCCGAATTTAGTTGTGGATTTTGCTTCTAATTCACACAATTGTTGCCAATCCCTTACACCATAGGCAATCGGTTTTTCTACCAAACAAGCTGGGACACCCAACTCTGAAACCATTCGTAACAAATTTAGCGATTGATCAGGCATTGTAACCAAATGTACTAAATCCGGTTTTTCTTCCTCAATCATCCGCTTGGCGCTAGAATAGCTGGCAGTATTGTAGGTATTTGCAAATTTTCGCCTTCTGCTAAGATCCGATTTATTGGAACAAGCAACTAATTTAGCATTAGATATCAGCTGGTAAGCATTAGCATGCCCGTAGGCTCGACGACCACAACCGATTATAGCTGTTCGATATGTTTTCATCTCATTGTCCTAAAAACTAGTCCGTAAATATCCTAACGTCTACCATTTTCTCGATCAAGGTCAAATACTCGATTCTCCTTGTTTAATTCTGTCAGTCAGTTGATTTCAAATTTGACAGGTACTTGAGACTGTGATAGCATCTATCACCTTACTTTATTAGTGAAAAACCCCGAGTAACAATGACGAATCGACAACAGCAGGCCACTAACCTCCCACTTTTTCCTCTGAATGTTGTTTTGTTTCCTGGTAACATCTTACCTTTACATATTTTTGAAGAGCGGTACAGATCAATGATTCATGAGTGTTTGCAAGAAGATTCTGAGTTTGGTATTATTTTGGCCAAGGGTGGTCGTGTGATCGATGATTCTTATAGCATTGGGACTGCTGTAAAAATCATCGACAGTGATATTATGGAAGATGGGCGAATGAACATTATGACAGTTGGGCAATACCGATTCCAAGTGCAGGAGATTACATGTCAAACTCCATACTTAGAAGCCCTTGTAGATCCTATCAGTACTAGTCTACCAATTGACCCAACTCGCTTACAGGCACTAATTTCTAGGGCTTCTGAGCTATGTGAGACTTATGAAAATTTGTTGGCAGAAACGGTAGCAGACTGGGAAGTACCAAAGAGCCTTCCTGAACGCCCATTTCATTTAGCTTGTCACATTGCTACACGTTTACAAATTACACTTCTAGAGAAACAACGATTGTTAGAAATTTTTTCTGTTGATCAAATGTTGATAAAAGAAATAAAGATCTTGCAATACGAAATTCAGCGACGAAAAGCAACTGCAATTGCCGAACGACAGTTCAAGTCTATTCCAAAGTCAGAAATCCCATTTTGGAAAAAACATTCGTTGAACTAGTAAAAATATAAGACAATAGAAAACATCCTGAGCTGAGGATGGCCTCTGTTTAGGAAAACCGAGTTCCTTCCACTTTGCATAACTTTTCTTTTTGTGTATCACATCTGTTTTACGTTAGTAACTTGCTCTCACTTCTCAGGATTGCCGTTATCCCTTTTGTCTTTTGGGGGTTACTGAAACAAAACTATTGGTTAGTTTTTGGTCTCGGTAGCCTAGGTTTAATAACCGACACTCTCGATGGTATTATCGCACGAAAACTGAATCAACAGAGTGACCTAGGTCGGTTATTAGATCCAATCGGGGACAAGCTAGGCCTCCTTTCAACGACCCTAGCATTGATCGTCATTAATTCAAATTTTCCTTTTTGGGCATTTCTTGTATTATTATGTCGGGACATTACCGTATTTATTTTAAAGTGCTGTCAATTTCAAAAGACTCAGCAACTCCCTCAACCTGATCCACTTGGAAAAACTACCAGTTGGGCTTTGGCGCTAACATTGTTGTTGTATCTTCTAAAACACTGGCAGTTATTTGAGGTGCCTATGTGGTTGCCCCAAATCAGTTTGTTTATGGGACTCAGTTGTGCGCTAATTTCCATGACAAAGTACTTTTATCTTTACCATCCGAAGAAACATTAAAAAAGAAGAGTTAGGTACAAGATGTGCGTTCATTTTTTAGGCTGGAAATTAATCACCAAGCCCTTCAGAAATATGACCAAATATTTGCCTAAGTTTTTTAATTTTCTCTTCGGGTAAAGGTGGTCCAACAACTGCTGAGATATTGTTTACTAGGTGTTGGCAATTAGAAGTTCCTGTAATCACGGTGGAAACTACATTCGGCTGCGCCGCAAATTTGTAAGCGGCTGCTGGTATGCTATTCGTCTGGTTGCCAGTCAGCCAGTCAAGTGGATTTTGGTCTGGCAGAGCGGTTGAAGAAATAATATCTCTTTTTTTTAGATCGGCGATAACATTCTCCAATCGTTCAGGACAACTCAGAGCACGACGTACCGCAATCATGACTAGAACTCCAATATTATTCGCTTGGCAAAGTGGAAAGATGGTTTTTGTAGCTGACTGACTTAATAAGTTGTAGCCAACCATGATAGTATCGAAATGATCATCGGCCAAGGCTTGTTGCAGCATTTGATGTGTTCCATCATCAGAAAACCTTTCAGTTATACCAATGAAGCGGATTTTCCCTTCCTTTTTTAGCTGATCAGCCACCGGCAGAAGGTGCTCTACTGTATATTCATATTCACTTTTTCGAATACCGTGAAACTGGAACAGGTCAATTTCGTCGACTCTTAAACGTTGTAAGCTTTTTTCAACTTGAGTTTGTAATTCGTATCTTGTTAAAAAAAATCCTTCGTACGATGGCCGTGATTTAGTAGCAATGTAATATTGGCCACGAGGTACTTCTTCTAAAGCACGACCCAAAATGACCTCACTTTCTCGGTATGCAGCGGCAGTGTCGATCAGATTTATCCCCTGATCTAGAGCATATCTAACAAATTTACGAGATTCTATTTCAGTAAGCCCCGTTTTTTGGCCTAGGTGGCTAGGACCTCCTGAGCCCAGCGAAACTAAAGATACTTTCAAATTGGTTCGTCCAAGTATACGATACTGCATTTCCATGATTTTTCTATTTCACTTTGTCATACGAACGAGTACATGATGTGACCCATCTTGAATACTGAACCAACGAGCGATTACCAATACGTTTTGCAACTGGATTTTTGTTTTGGAACTACTTATATTTTGGTGATGGGCTTTCGAATGGCTATTTACACTACCGATTTTACTATGAAGATTAGCTGCTAAATCAATTATGGCCCGTTTTTCTGCTTTTTGCCAAGCAGTTTCTGGAAAGTAAGTGAGATTGCTACTTCCAACACCGTACTCATACTCGTTCTCATTTGGTATTTGGTACAACCAATCAGGCTTGTTTTTGCTCATCGGTGTTATTTTATCAGATACGCTTCGTTCTTGTTCTGAAATTAAAACAACTGTCAGCTTTGGAGTTACAAAAGTATTCAATAAATAATGACTGTTAGTAATACGTTGACGTAAACCCTCAGAAATCGTTTCCTGGAATTTTTCAGCTTGTTGATCATTCATGGCGATAATTTCGCCACTAATATTAACTTGTAACTGACGAGCTAGCTGCTCAATGGCATTTTCTGTAGCTACGTCAACTGATGATTGCTTATTGTAATAAGTGCGAGCATAACCAACAGCAGAAAGAAAGTTAGTTGGTGGTTGCCAAAACCACTTCGGGTAGGTGATCTCCGAATAATTTGAGACAGTACTCCGACTAGTACAACCATGAATTGTAAAAAGGAATAGAATATACAAAAAGAGGGAGGAAGTTTTTTGAAGCATAAAATGTGACCAAAGCTGCTATAAGTCTCAGGCCACATTTCTCCTGTGATTCAGGGACTTACATTCAGGGAATTAAACCTTGCTCTTTTTTAAATTGATCATACTTTTCAACCTCTTCTTCCAGTTCTTGAAAGCCTTGTGAAGATCGGAAACGTGTGTAGAGATTCTGTTGTTTTTTCACAGCATCCAACAAAGCGCTATTTGCTGGCCCAATAGGTAATTCCATCAAGACGTATGCACGATAGATTACCCCATCCTCCTTAATGGTTTCTACTTGCCGAGCTCTGGAACCGTTCAATACCTTAGATGTCACTGACTTGGATACAACCGAGGTTTGGCTAAGGAATTCAGCATCTTCACCTAAACCAACTTCCTCCGTAAATTGTTTGGTCATAGACTTAATTTTTGTTTCCATCTGCTGAGCTAAATCAACACGCGCCTGTTGTTTGGCCTTGTTAATTGCCAATTGCAGATCTTTGGAAGTCATGGTTGCAGTCGAAAACATATAGTTCGGATCTTCTGGGGGATTTTGAAACCAAGCTGGTAGACTTAGAGGATTATCCAGTTTTGTTTTTCCTCCACAGGCCATAAGAAAAGTTGCAAATATCACTAGGATAAGCACAGAACCAAGCGGTTTGCTGAAATTTATGATTTTCATATCAGTCACTCCTTTTTACAATTTAGATATAAGTATTAGGGGGTAAGCAATGGAACTTGATAAAGCTTAACTGGAATAGAGCGATATGCTTCAGGAATATTACCTATTTCCCATCCTTTTCCAGTTGTTTCGCTGTAGAAATATTGAAGGTCATTATACTCATAATGGGCGCCTGAAAATTGACCAGAAACTCCGAGTGCAAGATGACCTTTCGGGTTCAGGAGTATTAAATCATAGCTTAATGACCTTAGTAAACTAGCAGCCAGAATAACAGTATCCTCACAATCTCCTCCCCCAGCAACTAAAGTTTCAAAGGCATACATTTTAAATTCGTCGTATCCGGTTGCTACATCGTCAGCAGTGTAAGGTAAGCTCTGGACAAAAGAAATAACAAAGTTGGCTAACCGCTCTCGAGACCAATTATTTTCTTGAGCCACTTGATTTAATTTTTCTGCGATCGGTTGACCTATCCCTGATCCTTCAACTACCATTTCGATCCACTTCAACCTGTCCCGGTTAGAATAAGTATTGTAGACATCTAGCGACAAACCAACCAAAAGAGTATAAGTCTCCCCTTCAAAATTCCAAATAAACCGTCGTCCCAACATCTGATCAGTATTTTGAATTCTTTTCTGACTTAAACTGTTGTACAGTTCAACCGAAACTAAACCACCATTTGGAAAAACTGGAACATGATCGAAAGTTTCATTCGGTGAAATTGGAACCGCAATCGGTTTGAGATCTTTCGTTTTCGAAGCGATTGGTTTACTTAGTAATAATCGAGCCTTTACAGTCGGAGGATTTGTTTCAGTTCTTATTTTTACTTTTGAATCTTCTGTTGACTGAGCTATAGAAGATTGCTCTCTTTTATTATTTCTCGAAAAAAGGTTCCATTTTAAATCAGTGGCTATTATAGTTTTTACCCGCTTGGTGTTTCGAACTTGGTTCCAGCCAATCGCAGCTATCAATTTTACATCAGACGGATCGTTGAGCCGAGGTAAACGAACTGAACGGTCAGACTCTGTATCAATTAGCCATACTGAATGGTCAGCAGGTTGTCGAATCAATCTTTTGGGATTTTTTACACCTGTAATTTCACCGACTGGTATGAGTTGGTCTGTTAGCCGAATTACCATCTCATGCCTTAGTAGCCAAGCCCCTCCATCATCGGTAGAAACAATATCCACTGCATCAGGAATAGAAAATTTAGCCCTGTTTAGGTTTACCTGACTCCGAAAAGTATAGATCAAACCTTTCTGATCTAGGCACCAAAGGTGTTGGTTAGCCGTAGCCACGTGAGTAACTTTAGTTAAGATCGCAGGAGATAATCCATCATCAGTAAGCTTCTGAAGCCCACGCCAAGTTAACACCCATTGGTCACCATCCAAGACTACCATGCTTTTTGCGGATTGGATAGGAATTGTTTTTATTATCTTTCCATCCAAACTCGCAGTTACGATTCTATTCAAGGCAGAGTCAATTACCCAAATTTTATCACTGGACAGAGCCAATGAAGTAGGTGCAGCAAAACCTTTGAGTATTAATGGCTTTTTATTATCAACGTTATATTTGGTAACTTGGCCTTGGAAAGAATTAGTCACCCAACAACTTGCGTCTGATGGGTTGATAGCGATTTTAGAACGCCTCTCTGCGAATAGTAACTTGGGGTCAATTTCGATGCGGCTTCCCTGAAAAATTGAGTGAACTAGTATTCCGTCGTTTAGTAACCACCAATGATGTACTTCAGAAAGACCAATTAAGGTAAAAGAAAAAAGCAGAAGATTAATAAGGTTTTTCATTGGTACAAAAATAATTGAAAAATAAAGTTCACGTCTGAAAAGTGGAAAAAATATACCGTTGAGTAGTTCAACGTATTCTTAGATTTAATAGTTTAGCCAAAAAATGACCAAAAATATCAAACTAATCAACATAGTAATATAATTCTACCTCCCAATAATTAAATTAGCTTAGTAGACTATGACTTTAGCTTTGTATTGCCCGCAAGACACCGAATTTATCTCAACTCTCTTAGAATTGAGATAAATTTTTAACGTCCTCACAATTTTTGGCTGTTCTAGCAGTGAACTCATCCTCAAATATGTTAGATTTGCACCTATGGGCACTTACTCCATTTTGATCGAACCAAAAAACCAATGTGAACCGAATAGTAATATCAAAAAAGTATAACGTCTTTTGATCCAAATAGAAATCAAACGATGTTTTAGGAAAAAATAAGAAATCACAGAATATTCAAATAGAATCTGAGAAGAAAAAGAAAATTGTCATAGCAAAAAGATTGCTTATTCCTGGCTGAATGGCCCTTTTTTATATCTAGGTGTATCTTGGAGAAAAGTAAGTCACCTAGAAGTCATTTTGCATGTTGGGGGTCAAGGTTACTATTCTTCACTAATCACTAACTTGATCAGTTTGTAATCTTTATCTTGATAAGCTTGGGTAAGTTGCTGTAGTTGTGTCAGGTTTTCATATATACCGATTACTGCACCACTTGAGCCAGCAAATTTAGCAGCACAGCCATAACGGCGAGCAATTTCTATCATCTCTAAATTTTTGTAACCAATCACAATATCACCAAAAATTCGGCGACGTAGATCAAAGTTCTGGTTCATTAATTCTTTGATTCGTTCAATATCTCGATTTTCCATTACGAACCGGAAAGAACTTGCATAGTTTGCAAAAGTACGCATGGCGGATACGACTTCGGGATCATTTTTTTTATATCGAAAATTCACATCACTATGAATTTTTCCTGAATCAGAAGGCGAAGAAAGATAAGCCAAAAATAATGGAGGGACTAATGCTGAATTCAGAGACTCGTATTGACCATACTTATAGGTTCCTATTTTGTCCATTACTTCTTTTGAAAAGTCCATAAATACTGTACCGCCATAGACTTGAACGACACGGTCTTGTAAACCCGCATTGATACCAAGCTCTTCTGTTTCTACGCTCAAAATGAGACTTGGTAAAATACGTTTGTCAATTTGATCATGACCCAAATTGTAATATTGGATCAAGGATTTCATCATAGCAGTTATAATGGCACTAGAACCACCCAACCCAATTTGACGGGGAATATTAGTATTGTAAGTGCAAGTGAAATTCTTCCGTGGCAATTCAATCTGCACCTCCTGACAATATTCATAAAACTTTTTGCAACTGGCCTGAATTAGCCTTAAACCTCCATAATAACCGTTTTCCTTGGTTGATTGGTGTAGTTGGCGAAGAGATTCAAAGTTAGTTGGGTCACAGCTAGGATTCATCTCGATCTGCAAATTAGGACTCTCCCATAGAGTAGTACTAGCCCAGAAATTACTTATAGAACAGGAGATAGTTTTTCCATTGTATCCATCAGAAGGGTTGCCTATTAAACCAACTCGAGCATAACTTCTATTTTCAATAATCAAGAGACTATAAACCTCTCATATCCCAATGATAAAAAAATATGGTTGTCTGATTTACGAAGTCAACATGATCCTTATCAGTTAGAATGTTTAATTGTTTGAACATCTCATATTCTTGAGGCAGAGAAAATCTAGCAAACAGGGCCAAAATGGCCAACATACACTCCCGCAGAAGATCAAAATTTGTCAATAGGACGATTATACGTGCAACTAATCTATCCAATTGAACAAACTTTATAGCCTTAGTTCAACGATCCTACTACAGTCGTTGAACTAACACACTTGATCCTCATCCAATAAACATTACGTACTGAATCAGAATAAAAATCGAATAATCACGACAGAATGAGCTGTTTCTACTATTTGCCTACCTACAATTATTCAAATTTCAAATTTAGCCTAGATGAAGCAGAACCAGATCTATTATCTCGAACGTGCTTGCAGTTTGGCTGCTTGACCAGGATCCCCAATATGAAGTGTATCGTAGGCTTGTTGCGAAGTTTTGAAGGGTCCTGTACCGGCCTTCCCGTGCCAATCACCTTGGTTAAAAATCGGATTAGCTAAACCAGTGGCTGATTCTCTATCCGAAATCCAATTATTCATTCGTTTCGTCAGTAATTCAACGAGTTCAGGTTGTTTTTCAGCTTGATTCTTGTACTCATCTGGGTCTGAAATCAGGTTGTAAAGCTCGACCTCTGGTTTAAAGTGGAAGTCTGGCTCCAAGGCTCGAATCAATTTCCATTCTGGCGTACGCCATCCATGCTTTCTCATCCAAGTACACTCGGTAATATAAATTTCCGATTCATGCGAAGTGATTTGGCCATTAACCATCGGTAGTAGACTCTGTCCATCGAAACTGGTACCACTATCAATTTCGGCGAGTTCGAGGATTGTTGGTACGAGATCTTTGTGTTGGTTATAACCGACGACTCTTCTACCTGCTGGAACTTTGTGTGGGTAACGAACAATCAATGGTACATGTAGGGTAACATCATATAGTCCATGATGGTCAAACCAACATTCGTGGTCATATAGAGTTTCTCCATGATCTCCATTCAAAATGACGATTGTATCATCCAAAATACCAATCGCTTCCAATGTGTTAAAAATGGATTGAATACAAGCATCCATGTAGGCAATAGCACCATCATATTGGGCAATTACGTATTCCGCATCAGTTATACCGGGTGGCATCCAAGTAGCAAAGTAATCACAAAAAGGTTTAAAATTCATTACTGGATCCATTGACCGATTGCTTGGATCGCATTCATTCCCGTGGTAAAACATCCGCTCATACGGCTCTGGGGGCAGGTAGGGTGAGTGGGGATCCATATGCCGTAAAAATAGAAAGAAAGGTTGGTTTTGACCAGCTAGGCGTTCTAATTCTGGGATTGCTACTTCGTTTAGGCTTTGAGCTTTGGGACTACGACCCGCGGCCCAACTCCCCCAACTAGCTTTGTAATCTAGATAATTATCAAAACCACGGCTGCTGGGATTACCACTAAAGCCAATACAAGTACTTTCGTAGCCTTGTTCCCGTAGAATTTCGGGCAATGTCGTAACTTCCGACCGCAGACCACCTTTGTGGCGTAAAGCCACAACCTGTGTACCAAAGGTATCCATACCAGTCAGCATAGACGCATATGCACTAGTCGTTGGAATATGGGCACTATAGGTTTTTTCAAACAAGGTCCCTCCTTCAGCAAAACGATCAATATGAGGGGTAGTATGTCGATAATAACCATAACAACTCATGTGAGTTGCTAGTAAAGAGTCAATTCCAAACAATAAGATATTAGGTTGTTTTGCCATTTCAAATTCTCCTAGTGAACTGCTGACTAAAAATTAAATTTACCGAAACCAATATTTATCTCTACATGCTTCAAGGATTACCACAGTCAAATCAGTTAGTCTTTTGTTGTCTCATTCGACTGATATTTTTGGCTAGTCGCCTCACTGACTCGATCTCCGATAGTATTTGCTGATTACTCCACGAAATTTTGCTACTGATATTTACATCTTTCATTCTTTTTTTCACCTGAATATCCAACCAAAGACCAGTTTTCATAATCAATCGGGTGGTAAAAATGGAAGTAAATCCACGTCCATGTGTAAGGTTACTCTGCCATCTTAATAATAATTCACCATCGACCCATGCAGGTTCAATAGTTTTTTGGCTTCCGATCAGGAGAGCTCTGTGGCTATTGGTTTGCTGTTTGATGTCTAGATTGCTTTTTCCCGAGTCCAGAGAGTCAATTAGACCAAAGTACAACTGAAAGGATTGAATTTTTGGTAAGTTGAAAGACTTGCTGACAAATAGTTGATAATTTCCTTGACTAGAAAGTCCTGACACCAACTGAGGAATTTTTCCATTCTCTTTTAATAATCTGACCTTCGTTGTAACGCTTTCATCCGCTAAAATAGAATCTACATTAATTTCGATAAAGCTAAAAACACCTGCACGTAATTGGCCTACAGTAGATACCAAAGAATCAGCTAACTGAGTATTGAGTCGTAAGCTCGCAACAAACACACCATTCGGCAAAAGCTCTGGCTCTGGATCACACCAACCATAGTTGAGACTAATGGTAAGCGACATAACTATAAGCAGAAAAATGAAAACCGAAATTCTCTTCACACTCAAGACTTATATTGATGCTGTATGCCATTTTTCGTGCCAATAATTGCTAATTTTACCCTATCGATAAACAACCCGTTTTCTACTACACCAGGTAGACTGTTGATCTCGATTTCCGTTTTAGCAGCTTGAGTAATCTTTTCGAAATAACAGTCCAAAATATAGTTGCCATTGTCTGTAATATACACGTCTGACTGCTCAAACCGTCTTTCAACTCTGGGACAAAACTGGCTGATACGATCCTGTGTGGTTTCCCATCCAAATTTTACGACTTCAACTGGTAGTGGTGAAACCTGACCGAGATACGGTACGATCTTGCTTTGATCAGCAATAATAATCAACTGTTGGGAGGCTTCAGCCGTAATTTTTTCTCTTACCAATGCTCCACCCAAGCCTTTGATGAGATTAAGATTAGTATCAATTTCATCGGCACCGTCGATTGTCAAATCAAGATTTCTATGGCAATTCAAGTCCGACAAAGGTATTCCCAGACTTTCTGCTATTCGGGCTGTTTGAAGAGACGTCGGAATACCAAGAATATCCATGCCATTCTGCACGCGTTTACCAATTTCAAGAAGAGCGTGGTAAACCGTAGAACCACTTCCTAAACCAATGACCATACCAGACTGAATAAAATCAACAGCTGATGTTGCCGCTTGTTGTTTGAGATTTTCCAAATCCATATTCTTGTTTACAATTTCTAAAGAGCTATAAAGATGAGACAGTGTATCAAAAATTGATTGGGACATCAACACTAAATCTATACAGAATTGATCTAGTAAGCTCAAACTATTTTCAGTAAATTCAGCTATAATATGTTCAAAACAAATTACTATTTCGTAGGATTTTCCCCTACCAAATGAATATAAAAAACAAAATTGTTTGTACTATTGACCCAGCAAGCGACTCGATCAAAACAATCACCAAAATGGTAAAAGCGGATATGGATATTACCCGTGTTTCCTTTTCACATGGTACACACCAAGAAAAAACTGAAGTAATTCAAAATATAAAACAAACAGAAAAGATATAGGTAAGCGAATTCCGATTTTACAAGACTTATCAGGGCTCAAAATTCAAATTGGCAACTTTAATGACGAGGTGGTCACTTTAGAAGGAGGAAACACCTTTACTTTGACCACGCAATCAATTAGTGGAAACGAGAAGCAGGTTTCTTTTCATATACCTGAGATGATAAGTTGTATTCGTGTTGGGGGAAAGAATCTTCTTAGCCGATGGAGAAATACAACTGCTCGTGGAGAAAGTAGAAGATAAAGACATACTACGCCAAGTTATAGCAGGTGGTGAGCTTCGATCTCGTAAAGGAATTGCAATTCCAGGCTTACAACTTAATGTGGGAATTCCAACAGAGAAAGATATGATTGATCCGAAATTTGGAGTGGATCTGGGAATTGATTGGGTAGAACAATCATTCATCCGTGAGACATATGACGTCAAAAGCCTTCGTCTGTAATTAAAAAAATTAGGGCATAAAAAGCCGATTATTGTAAAGTTGGAAAAGCAAGAAGTGCTATCGGACTTAGATGGTATTATTCAATCTGCAGACGGAGTAATGATTGCGAATGCTATTCACGATGGAACTTCCTCAGTAATGTTATCAGTAGAAACAGCAATTGGTCGTTATCCAGTCGAATCTGTTACCATGATGACAAAAGTGGAAAAATCAACAGAAGATTGCTTAGATTATGTTACAAACTTCCGTTCTAAGCCACTGGTTATAAAAGAAGGTTTACCTGATGCAGTAGGAAACGGCTTGTCAGATAGCAATTGGATCTTCACTTATTATTTGTTCACGGACTTAGGCAAGACTGTTTGGAATGTCTCGAAAGGACGATCACATGCACTAATCGCAGTAGCTAGCTCCAATCAGGAAACTCTTCGCAAGTGTCTGCTATACTAAGGAACCATCGACATTACCACAAAAGTCTTTCAGACTTTAGAGGAATTCGTTACTGTAGTAAAATCATCAGTTATACAATCGGGATTCGCTAATAAAGGTGCCTACATTGCGATTATTGCTGGAGACCGCGTTCTTTCTGCTCAGCCAAATACTCAAAATACCATACAAGCGACCATGCTGTAAAAAATTTAGGGCGGGATTACAACCGAATTGATAGCGCTAAGTCTTTCTAAATGGAAGCTAGCACACTGGCGCACATCTGGACTTTCGTCGTTCAAAGATTCAGTCAATTTGGGAATAATTATGTTCTTTGGTTCACCAATTAGTCCCAAAGCAGCTACAATATCGGCGCGGAAGTTCGAGTCAGTTGAGCCTAAGGCTTCAACCAAAACTGGTACAGAGTCAATTGCGATCTCTCCCAGCATGCCTAGTGCACTAGCAGCATTTGAACGGACCGCTATGCTTTCATCATCTAGAGTAATTACCAAGGCGGGTAGCATCTGCTTAACCAAAGTATCATTCGTGTTCGACGATTGAATATTGGTTAAAGCACCAATCAGACCTAGCGAAAAAGCCGCTTGCTCGCGAACACTAGCTTTTTTATCAGATAAAGCTTGAACCAATGCTGGAATGGCTTGATACGAGCTAGCTCCTAATACTGGTAGTGCTCTCGCTGAGTTACTGCGCAATTGAACTGAATCGTGTTCTAGAGCTTCAATAAGAATAGGAACAGCAGAAGCTCCAATTTGACGAAGTTCTTGAATGGCATTGTTTACTTCGTCAGGATCTATCGAGTCAAGTCTCTTGACTTGAGTTTGAATCTGCTTAATTTTACGTTTTTTATCTGGACTTGTTTTTTTAGAATCGTGACAGCTTGGCAACAACAAACAAATCTGAATTATAGCAATAAAGAAAAGATAACTACGTTGAAATAGCATTTGTGTGTTTCTAGCCGTTCTGAATTACGACCAAACAAAAATCTCCTTTTCTGATTGAGAATATCCGATAAATACAGCTAACACGATTCGAGGTTTGTTTCCCTCTACTGCGGGGACTTCATGGACACAATGAGTGTTAAAAAAGTAAAGATCACCCGGTTGCAGATTTACCTGATAAGTTTGAATTTTTTTCTCTTGGGCATATTGGTAAAAAGTATTATTTTCAATTACCATCTGAACTTCTGGGGACCACAGGCAGCGATACAAAAGTGATTGAACTCCGGTACTATTGTGATCAGAATTTTGGAAACACAGTATACCCGCCAATTGATGGTCAAATCGATGAACATTGTAATTTATCCGTTTCTCTCTCAGCTTGACACTATCGATATGTGGTTTGTATGCATGACTCTCATAATGGGCACGAAAAATAGCCGGGCCATATTGTTGTCCATCAGTTTCATAAGCTGTGGTTACAGTTTTACCTTTTGTTAGAGTTGATAAGCTATCATAAAGTCGCTGTATAGGATTTATATATCCTTGAAACAAAAATTTAAACAGAAACTGAGTGGCTTTCGCATGTCGGAAGAAGAAATCTTTGTCAGAACCTAGATTACCCAAACTTGTACCAATATCGATGCGCGTACGCATATCAACATTGATATTTTTATTTATCCAATATTGGGTTTGGTCTAGGTGCCTAGAGTCACGTATCAGACCTATATCAGTAAATCTTTGAATTAACGATACACAATCAGATGGATCGTAGACAGATCGAAAAATAATTGCCGGTATTTTGGCTTTAACTAATGAATCAAGTAGACCTGTACGTTGGCCAACTAGACTTTCTAGATCCTGACGATTATCCAAGTGAAATTCTTCTGGCACCCAAGTATCTAGCATTAGACTATGCCCCACAACAGTTACATGTTTGAAATCTCATAGTACGAATATACTCTGGTATTTCAACCAATTGTTCAATCCAGATATCAGTTCGTAATATTGTAAGCAGTCAGTTAAAGAAGTACCCTCAGCTTTTTTCTGTAGTTCGTTATAGAATTCAGTGATATTCTCATTTGAATATATAAATTTCTCATTGCATGTTCCTTTACGACTTGCAACCATCGCTACAGCTTGAAACATAGCTTTTAGACGTAAGGATGGATTGTGAACGAGTTGACCGATTTTAAATAGACTTGAGATCCCTAAAAGTGTATTGTCTTTGGAAAGTTTGAAATCTGATAACTGGCACTCAAATATCGCCAACTGAAAAACAGCTGACCAAATCCAAATCGGATGGTAACCTTTGCCTAATACTTCGTCGACGCTAGATAGCGCAACCAAGAGAGTTCCATCCACTATAGTATCCATTAAGTTTTGAATATCTGGCTGCCGGCTAGGCAAATGGTAAATCCAATCATCTCCTTTTTGGTCAGCTAGACTTTCGCTCTCGATCCAGGAAGTGACATCATGTCGATCAGCCTGTGGTGTAGCATTCAGACTTTGACAAAAATAACGAACCAAAGAGCGTAACAACAGAGGGGTAAAGCTATGTCTAAGAATTGATGATAATTGCCAATACTGTAAAGAAGTTATAGCTTTTTTAGCTCCGAATGACATATCTTGAATCCCTAGTTCAAAAATATACTCAAAAATCTGGAATATTGAAGTGGTTCTACACAACTTAGTTACAGCATCATCAGCAGCTTCTGTATCGCCATAGTACATTGACCCTCGCAGTTGCTGAAATAATTTTTCAATTCGATCCGTAGGGCCAGGCTGAGGATCTCGTAGTTGGGTTTGCGTCTTTTGGCTGGACTTGAAATTAGCGATTAAAAACTCCAGAAATACAAAATTACCACAAAAGAATTCATGTGCAATGGGAAGTTGACGTTGAAGATCGCTGCCTGGTGGCAAGTTTTGAAAAACTGCCAATCCAAGCGCTGAAAAGACGTCATGGTAATTGTTGCTTTCCAAAATTGGTGGTAGGCCAGCTTCTAAGTCCGACTGAGACAAGTTGATTATTTTCTCCTTGATGATCTCAACTTGACGAAATTCACCTAAACTTCGAATTTGAAAATCAATTGGTGTCATATTTCTATTTTCTTTTTAACTAAAATTTCTTGGATAATGCTGTCGGTAGTTATACCCTGAGCTTGAGCGTCAAAATTAAGCAAGATTCGGTGCCGGAGCGCAGGAAAAATGATTTGGTCTAAATCTTCAAAATCAATATTCAAACGTGCATCAAGTAAGGCTTTAATTTTAGCTGCTAACGTAATTGCTTGCATCCCTCGGACCCCCGCTCCCAATTTAACATACTGGCTAGCATAATCATGACTACTGGGGTTATTAGGATGTGTTGCTCGAACAAGTTGAACAATATAGTTAGCAACTGAATCAGGTACTTGAACGTCAAGAACTAGTTTTTGCATCCACAATATTTGTTCAGAAGACAACTTTTGCTGAAGTTGTTCGGTTTCTTTAACTGTCGTTTGGTGCATAATTTTTAGCAGGTGGTCAGCTGTTGGAAGATTGAGTACGAGTTTGAAAAAAAAACGATCTAATTGAGCTTCTGGTAACCTATAGGTTCCATCCATTTCTAATGGATTCTGTGTCGCTAGTACACAAAAAGGCCTTTCTAATGGATAGCTTATATTTGAAACACTTACCGTTCGCTCCTGCATTGCTTCTAACAAGGCTGACTGTGTACGTGGAGTAGCTCGATTAATTTCGTCTGCTAAGACTATCTGTGAGAAAATTGGACCAGGTTCGAATTCAAACCTACTTTGACCTGATTCACTGTGAGAATCATCGACTAATAACCTAACTCCCGTGATGTCTGAAGGCATCATATCAGGTGTGAATTGTATCCGCTTATGCTTCAAGCCTAAGGTTTCGCTCAGTGTTTGAACTAATTTCGTTTTTCCTAAGCCTGGTACGCCTTCTAGCAACACATGACCATCGGCAAACAATCCGATCAGTACATTCTCGATAACTCTATCTTGACCTATAATACGCTTTTGAATTTCTCTTTGAACAAGAGCAAACTTTTGGCAAAATGAATCTACCTCTTCTTGTCGACTCAGATTTGAAAAATCATTGGAATTACGATGATTCAAAATTTATCAAATAATTAGGCGATTCGATTAACTGAGAACTTGATCAAGTTTAGAAATTAGCTCGTTAATTGTATCTTCCGAGTCAACTTTTGTACCTCGCATTTCAGCAGCTAAGTTCAGTGCGACTAAAATAGCTCGACTCAATGGGTCATTGGTACCATGGTCATTTCCTAATCGACGCATCAAGCCATCAATGTAGTTTGCTAACTCCTTAATGTCGTCAACTGTTAGGTTGTTTGGCGGTTTCACAGTGTAACGAACATTGAAAATATCAACTTCAATAGCTGTAGCTTCAGTCTTCGTTTCTTTTATTGATAAATCTTGATTTGTCATACTCTATTGATTTTGTTTGTGTGATTTAGGTTTGCATAAATGTATACTTAACCACTCACCTATAAAAGTTCTGTAAAAATTACGTACTATCGCCCAAAGACTGAAGTAAAGCCTGCCTCATAATACTGACATTTGGTACGACATTCGTCCACTTCTGGAAGGCAATCGACCCTTGGTGAACCAGCATACCTATACCACCAATAGTGGGGCAGCCTCTAATCTGAGCTGCCTTCATCAAGGCTGTAACAGGTGGTGTATATACTATGTCATAAACCACTGTACGAACCGATAAGGCATCCAGGTTAAATAGGTCAATTTCGTTACCTGCAATCATACCAACTGATGTAGTATTAACCAACAGATGACTGGTAGAAATGTGATTCGCCAGTTCTTCAGAATTAATCTCAGCGAATTTAAACTGGACTTGGCTCATTCGCTCAAGCCCTGAAAACTTGCAATCTAAGTCTCTAATTAAGTGCTTGGCCCTGGCTCTTGTACGATTAGCGATGATAATTTCGGTTGCTCCATTGAGAGCTAGTGCGACGATAATTGCTCGTGCAGCGCCACCGGCTCCTAAAACAACGACTTTGATATCTTGACTGGGCAATTCAATTTGAGATAAGTTAAGAGCTTCTTCCATTGCTTGGATGAAACCCTCTGCATCTGTATTGTGCCCGTAAATTTGGTCCTCTTCGAAAATCAGAGTATTAACAGCCCCAATAAGATCAGCTTGTGTGGAAAGTTGATCTACCATGGGAATAACAACTTGTTTGTGTGGAATGGTCACGTTCACACCCACAAATTGTTGTGCTTTAAATCCTTTAATCGCATCTTCTAGATCCTGAGGTTTTACATTAAAAGGAAGGTAGACAAAATTTAAGCCTAAATGCACAATAGCAGCATTGTGCATTTGTGGAGAACGACTATGAGATACGGGATAACCAATGACGCCAATGATTCTTGTTTTGCCGGTAATATTTAGCATATTAATTTATTTTATGCAGATCAAAATTTTGACGTACCCCCAGCCAAAAACTCAATCCATTTAGGCGGATTTGGCCTTCTGGAGCACTAATAGTAGCTGGTGAGATAATTTTTAGATTTGGATTGGATTTTAGTGCTTGCATCTCACCTTGCCCTATACTACATCCAGCATTAGTCCAAAGATAATCTCGAAACTGCGCTGAAACTGAAAAAGATGTGTGTCGTACACTTGCTCGTCCGATTTTGTTTTCGTTCGGTAACATGAATAACCTTTCGTAACGTAGCTCAATCTGCATCAACGGCGATATATGATACCTACCACCCAGTCTTGATTGACGAAAATTACTGTTGGTATTTCGAATTTGCAAGCCAAACCTACCGCCATCTATTTGACTGTTTCTAAGTCGGTTTATTAAGTGTTGTCCTATGAAGAGTTGACCTCTGGGAAAATTAAGTGTTAGGCTTGTATCACCCAAAATTTCTCCCCCTTGCCGAAACCATGTCTGTTCACCAAAGCTGTCATGTGAGTAATGTCGAAAACCTAGATTGTTGCGCCAAGAAAAAAGCTGACCTTTCCACAAGGTCGCCGCTTGTAAATGACTTTCATTACCTGGTTTATACAGTTGATTCGGTAAAACTGAGTACTTACCTTTTACCAAATAATTACCACCCACAGCTATATATAACGTTGAAAAACGGTGAGTCGTAAATAGAGAAATGCCCCTGTTAAACCCCTCACCTAATCGGCTAATCTGGAAATCGAGCACTTCTGAATAAAATTGGTTAGCTAACTCGACATCAATTGGTCGCAACTGATTTTTACCCGTTGGCAATGAAAGACCCAATCCGATAAACCAGTCGGTTAAAAAGCGAGCTTTTCGTTGCAAGTGATAATCGAAAACTATTTGAGTGTCGGTAATACCAAATAGGCTTTGTTTATTTAACGATAGTTCTCTTGGGTCTGTGTCGACAATTTCTTTTTCATACTCTTCTTTTTGTCTTTGCATGGTTGCAAATCTTGTGACTATAGTCATCTTTAGTTCAGAATTACCTAATTGAAAGCGAGAACTCCATACCCAAGGCCAAGATATTTGGCGCAATTGGTCTGTTGAAATTTGATTGCTTTTTTTTAGATGCCATTGTTTATAACTAAATTCAGTCTTGAGTCGCTCAAATTGAGTCGTGCCCATTTGCTCCAAGACTGCCGGATTCGGCTGAAAAAAAAACAATAATACGAAGCATAGATAGCTCAACGATATGTGACTACTGACATCTACAAATGTTACGAGATAGAAACGATCCTTCCCAGTCCTAGGGAACCTCATCGATACATCCACTATCGTACCGTTAGGGATATGGGAACGTCGGTGCCTGAAAAGCGCTGGTGCCCATTCCCCCGTACATAAGGCGCAACCAGACGCTGATTGAGAATGGTATGCATCTGGACTTCTAACAAATTCGTAACTACTTGTTTTTTATCATAGTAATCTAGAAAATTTTGCAACTCCTCAATTTTTATTTCCTCAACAAAAGAAACTTCCTGTGCAACACTCAGTGGTAACAAAACCATTGGGTAAGGAACTTCCATAACTCGTTGTTGGATAAGAGACAACGAGATTGGTGGGTTCAGCCGAATTGGATTCATTTTGAAATCCAAATAATAGTTAGACCAGGCTGTATAAAATGGCTTTTCAAAGTTAATCGACAAAACATCAGAGATAGGTTGGGTCTTTTCATGAATTCCGACTACTCGTAAGATTTCTGACCTAATTTTTACCAGCTTTTCTCCTATCTCCGAACCACTTCCAGTTAAAATCGGCGATTCGTACACTTGACCTTTTTCTAGGTTCAGAATTGTGAAAGATAGTAAGAATTCTTCATCCGCCGAAGGTGGAGAGGCAAAAGAACTCCGAATTTCAGTAACAATGACCGTGGAGAAGCCAAATTGTCTTGCCAATTTGACGCTAGTCTGAATGTCAAAGTTCCATTTTTCAGCTGAATTTTCTACTTCCAAAATTTGGTCCAGAACGGCAATAGGAACTACTTCTACTGGCTCACTGTCTAGTAATTCTGCTAATAAATACTGGAATACCTTGATTGGGAATCGGGGAGGCTTAAGCTCCAATTCAATAATTGGTAGTATAGCAACCCTATTTTGCCAATTAATGTTCGTGGATCTTGTTTGATCAATTTTGTGATTTTCGAGCCTCACGACTTGTTGTTGGTAGTAGCTACGAATAGTCGATGCATAGATTTGTCTGAGTTTTTTAAATAATACTGATCTAGATTGATTATTCTGTACTTTGGGGTTTGATATTGATTGGTGTTGCTGGAAAATTTGTCGTAGAACCGAAATAGCTTTTCTATAGTTTCCAATTTTCACAGATGCGATTACGTAGGGAATCGCGGACCCAAGGTCTGATATTGTTATATTTTCTGCTTTCTGGAAATGAATGATCGCTGAAGCATAATCCAAATTTTGGTAATATGCGAGCCCTAAAGTTTTACTAGCCAATCTGTAGTTACTATTAGACTCTAAATCAGCATAGGGTGTCAAGGTTCGAATCGCCAAGTCGGCATTCCCCATATCCATGGCTTCTCCAGCATAATGAGTTGGGGAAATCGACCAAGGAAATTTTTGATTCAAAGGGCTAAAGGTACAACCCAAACTCCACATTGTAATCGAACATATAGAAAAAACCAGCACCCAATAATTACGCTTTTTGTGTTTTTTCATCGAATTTCTAGTTCAGCTTGGGCCCTGTGTAGGTAGCTAGTTAAATCATCAAAATTTTCAATCGGTTGGCCATTTGACTTCTGGATAGCCAATCTTGGGTTGTTTAATACTCGAATTTTTGCAATCCCAGTTTGTTTTGTGTGGAACGAGATAATCGCAACTTTTCCTGATTCTATTTTACCATCTGGTGGTGTCGTTCTGGTTAAACCCAGACTGAGCCGACCAGGAGATTTTGATGTTAAGTTATAATCTGATATTAGCAAAACGGAATTTACATCGTCAGTATTTTTCCAAAAATCACCCAAATCAATCCCATAGGGTTCGATAAAAACATTGGGATAAGAAATCTCCAAAGTCAATGCGAATAAAGATTTAGCATGTTTTAGTTCTATCTCAATTTGAAAGTCTTGGCCTACGTCAACAAATTCAGGCACGTTGTTAAACTTTAGAACTGGTGTTGTGGGGTCGAGTTCTATACGAATTCTTGAAACTCCTTCGTTTTCTATCTCAACCGTCGATTCACCGACGAACAACAAACCACCTAAATTTCCCAGTGCCTCAACACGAATATATTTGGCATCCAAAGGGATAAAAATATTGATATCCTGAAATTCTTCTCTCCCGGAATCAGAAGTGAGTTTGAGTTCCTGAACTGGCACATCTCGTTGCTCCCCCTCAATAAATATACGGATTCGGTCAATATCGTTACGTCCTTCTACTTCTGTCGGTAGAATCAGCTCCATTGACGTTTGAGCAGTTTCTAATTCATCAAAATCACAACCATTAATTAGAACGGTAAAGGCAACTGAAAGTAGTTTTGACGCTAAATTCAGAATCCGATATTGTCGTTTGAACTCCTTCAACAACTTCCAATATATATTCCTTACCATTCAATCATAGCTCCGCTGTTATTAGCACTGGTTATGAAGCACGTTCCACCAAAAGATGTCCTATTGAGGAAACCCTGTGTGCGTTGATGAAGATCATTAACATCATCGCTAAAGGCTATGATGGCAGGCCCCCAGCTACTGACACCAGCACCAATAGCTCCGTTCTGCCACAGAAAGTCAAGAGTTTCTTTCAAATCCCCCCCCTGAGCCTCAATTTCGATTTGTTTCCAGCCAAATTGCTGAATTTCATTGAGTGCTCGACTGAAAGTGATCAGATCAGATTCAATAACTGATGGCAGTAGTTGCATGAGAATAAGGTGTGAGAGGCGCTCGGCAACAAATTTTGGCTGTGGGCATAGTGTTTGGAAAAGGTTGACCTCTAAATCGCCGGAAATATGTTTACAATTAGGCAGTACGATCAAAAACTTCCAGTCCGGAAATTCTGTTTGTAGCAATAACGGAGGGGGGGTAACACCATCAACTGCGGCTGATGGCAGTAGAGAATCTTTCTGTTGTGGATACTTATGCCCACCATCGAGTATAAACCCGCCTTTTTCAAAGGCTATAACACCAATTCCGGATGTGCCACCTCGCCCAACAGTTTCTGCTAAATCACGAACTGATCGACCTAATTGATAAATTTGGTTGGCAGCTGCTGCGATACCAAGCGCTAGTTGAGTTCCTGAACCAAACCCTGAGTGTTGGGGGATTTCTTCTGTGACTTCAACTCTTAACCCCGGAATTTCATATTTATCTATTAGTTTTTGAACCACGGACCTCGATCGATCCGGATAATTTAACGAATCAATTTCAATTTTTTCTGAAGGTTGTACCAAAAATTCAAAGTATGGATTCTGAATTGCCAGTCCAATGCTACCATCAATCCGATTCCGACTACCATTTAAGTCGATCAACGATAGATGTAAACGTGAGGGTGTCCGGACAAGTACAGTTCTCACACAAAGTTCCTAATCTGAATTGATAAAATCGGTCTGATACTATACGGCTTTGGGTCTATTCCACTCATCTCTTTCGATTAAGCCATCTCGAATATGAATTACTCGTTGAGCATATTCAGCGATTTCTGGTTCATGTGTCACCATGATAATAGTGTTACCTTCATCATTAAGTCGCTGGAAAATTGCCATTATATCTTTGCTGGTCGTGGTATCTAGATTACCGGTTGGTTCGTCGGCAAAAATCATCGAAGGATTATTCACTAACGCACGAGCAATAGCGATACGTTGGATTTGGCCACCAGAGAGCTCATTGGATTTGTGATGGACACGATCACCCAAACCGACAGCATCTAATGCTTCCTGCGATCTAATTCGCCGTTCTTTACGCCGGATACCACCATAAATTAGTGGCAATTCTACATTGTGTAGAGCTGTTGTACGAGGCAAAAGATTGAAAGATTGAAATACGAAACCTATCTTCCTATTTCGAATTTCGGCTAAACGGTTGTCAGAAAGTTTTCCAACTTCCTCTCCTTCCAGATAGTATTCTCCATCAGATGGTTTTGACAGACACCCCAAAATATCCATCAAGGTTGATTTCCCAGACCCAGATGGTCCCATGATGGCAATAAGTTCGCCTTTTTCTGCAGTGAAGGATACTCCGCGCAGGGCATGAACTTCAACATCTCCCATCCGATAAACTTTGCACAAACCACGAATATCAATTAGCAATTTTTACTCCTTGGGAAAAATTGGTGTTTTTTGTCAGCTTATTTTTTTTGATGTAATTCTAGAACTTGGCCCGTAGTATTGACAACCCACGATTGGCCATTCCGTTCAACAACAGCGTAACCATCAGTAAAATCGCGAGCTGTGTCAAATTGTAGTGGGATGATAAACTCACCCTTTCGGTTAATGTATCCATATTTATCTTCCACTCTAACACAAGCTAAATTCTCAGAAAATCCCCATGCTTCATGGAATTGAAAATCGATAAGAAGTTTTCCTCTTTGATTAATATAGCCCCATTTCTGATCTAGCCGTACAGGGGCACACCCTTGTCGAAAGCTCAAAGCCTCATCATATTGAAGTGGTACTACTAGTTTCCCTGATTGATTAATATAGCCTGATTTGTCCCCAATTGACACTTT
>JACLAC010016912.1_pt1 | contig 29070 bp, 23 predicted proteins | sample 8027881 | NCBI WGS metagenome assembly JACLAC01 (sample SAMN15725517, study PRJNA655200) | protist metagenome | isolation source: fluorescence activated cell sorting (FACS) single amplified genomes of... | place: Spain: Blaines Bay Microbial Observatory, Mediterranean Sea | collected 2016-01-19 | reverse complement strand
ATCTTGGTGGCAAGTTGACTGTAGTAAATAAAGATGGCGGAGCGTGTTTTCGAGTGGAACTCAACGAGCGATTACCCACAAATGCTGAGCAAAACATGATGGCTGAGACTCCAACAACAAATCTCAATTTGTCAGTGGAACAGTCAGGATCTCTGCTCAACTTCCCAAAAAAGGTTGCATCTCAATGATGAACAGTATCGAGAAACTGATCTCTGTGTCGAAGGGAGTCAGCCTGCTCTATGTGGAAGACGATCAGATTTTGCAACAGGAAACAGCGCAGTTACTGAAAAATTTCTTTGAGAAAATTGATTTGGCACAAAATGGCGAGGAAGGACTGGAACTGTTCGAGCTAGGGAAGTACGAGATTATTATTACAGACATCAATATGCCAAAGGTCAATGGAGTGGAAATGGTCAAAGCCATTAGGCGGAAGGATAGGCATCAGATGATCATTGTGATATCCGCCCATGACGAGCCACATTATCTGATCGATCTGATCAACGCAGGGGTTCAGCACTTTCTCAGCAAACCCATTGATCTTACAGGGTTAATCTCAGTTCTCTATGAATTCTGCGTAGAGCATCAACAACGAGCAGCTACTTTGTCCCCAGATGAATGAACTGGTACAGAACACCATTCAAAACCGATACCCCACACTAATTCCGTACTCTGTCAACATCACGTTCGCCTTCTCTGCCTCCCCGCTCAGTTGAGGAACCTCAATCTCGTATTCCAAGCTTGTCCCCTGATAATAAATCCCCACATCCCACCGCCCACGACTAACCCCTATGTTTGCAAACACACCGCCCCCAACAGCTTTTGTGCTTTTCAGCTTTGTGGAATCTACTGTTGGATTAGTTTTGTCAGTATCAGTTGTTTTGACAGAACCATCTGCACTCATTGGGATTCGAGCCGTCAAACCCAGCAGCAACTCATAATCTGTGAACAGTTGGATACCTGTATATTCCACACCAGCCTCCAGAATATGAGCATAGAAGGCCCCATCATTTCTTCTGTTCAAGGTTTGGTTGTCCTGGGTTTCTTCGATAGAAGCTGCAAAATAATTATAGCCCGCAACGATCCTTAGAGATTCTGTCGCAGGCAATAGGAGAGATAGTCCGAGTCCACTTGTTTGCGGATCTTCCTCATTGAAGCCATTCACTTCAGCGGAACCCCCAACAGGGATCAAGAATTGTAGGCGCACACCAACAGCCTCTGCTGTGGAAGCAAACCCCAGAAAACAACCAAGTATGAATAAAAGACACTTCCAAGATTGAGAATTTTTCATCGCAACTTGCCTTTCCTGTGATAACGTTATTTGTTTATTCCAAAAGTCTGCAAACAATTACTGTTCAATACCTTAGCAATCTTCCTTCGTGACGACCAGAGTTTCGCTGCATACCTTGGGCTGCCGCCTCAATCATTCGGAAAGTGAGAGCTTAAGCCATCAGTTGAGCCAACAGGGCTACCAGATTGTGCCTGAGAATGCTGAAGCAGATCTTTACATTGTCAATACCTGCACTGTCACGGGAGCTAGTGATTCGAAAAACCGGCAATTGATCAGATCGCTCCATCGGCGCATGCCTCAAGCACATATTGTGGTAACAGGCTGTCAGGCTCAAATGGAACCAGAGGCAATGGCTGCTCTGCCAGGTGTTTCCCTGGTGGTTGGAAATGAAGCTAAACACCAAATAGCGAACTTGTTACCTCAGTTGGATGGATCACAAGAGTCTACCAAGGTTGTTCACAACAAAATTCAACGTCTTCCTTTCTCACTGCCTTTACCTCTCACCGAAGAAGCAAAAGAAGAGCGACTACAGGGTCTGACACGTGGCCAACTGAAAATTCAGGACGGGTGCGACTTCATGTGTTCCTTCTGCATCATTCCATTTGCCCGTGGGCGGTCACGACACCGTGAGTTTGACAACCTCTGTGCGGAAGCAGAGCAGCAGGTAGCTTCCGGTATTCAGGAGATCGTTATAACGGGTGTCAACCTGGGCACCTATGACATCCATGGACGACACTTGGTGGATATTGTCGATTTTCTCGATTCGCTCAAAGACCTAAAAAGGGTCCGAATTTCTTCGATTGAGCCAACCACTGTTGACCCTGGTCTGCTGGAACGAATGGGGGATCAGAGCCATAAGTTGGTACCTTTTCTCCACTTACCTATTCAATCTGGCTCCAACCGGATTCTGGAATTGATGAAACGCCGCTATGACTCGCTCGAATATGCTTGTGAAGTCGAAGAAGCTGTCCAGAAAATCCCAGACCTTTGTGTTGGTGCAGATGTCATGGTGGGATTTCCAAGTGAAGGTGATTTGGAGTTTAAAGAAACATTGAATTTGCTAGCAAGCCTACCAATAAGTTATTTGCATGTCTTCCCTTTCTCTGAGCGGGCTGGGACTCCAGCAACCAGGTTATCAGCCAAGGTTTCCCCAGAGGACAAGCGAGCACGGGCTGCGCTACTGCGTGAACTCAGCAAAAGGTTGCGCCATAATTTCATGCAGCGTTTTGTTGGCACCAGCCGCAGAGTCTTGCTAGAAGCACCCAAACCCGACGGCCGCCTAGGCGGCTACACGGACAATTACCTACGTGTTCAACTGAACACTACCAAACACAAAGACCTACACAGCAATCGACTAGTTCCAGTCCAACTGGAGAGTATCCGGGGAGATGTTCTATTGGGAACGCCTCTCACCTCTGCTGAAACATCTGCTAATTGATGGACCTATCTCATCTCAATCACCAACAACGTCAAGCGGTCACTTCCACCAAAGGTCCCATTCTGGTGCTAGCTGGTGCTGGGAGTGGTAAAACCAGAGTGATCATTCAACGCATCTCTTGGTTGATTCAAGTCGAGCAAGTTCTGCCAGCAGAAATTTTAGCTGTAACTTTCACCAACAAAGCCGCCCGTGAAATGCAAGAGCGGCTCAAAGACGAGCTGAGAGGGAGGCAAAAGGGAGTACAGTTGAGCACCTTCCATTCCTTGGGTGTTCAGTTGTTGCGAGAGCACATTGATCAACTGGGATATCGTTCAAACTTTGTGATTTATGACACCCAGGACCAGCAGTCTGTGATCAAAGGGATCATGGAGGATCATGATCTCGAAGATTCTGGTTTGATTGATGCCAAAGGTGTTCACTACGAGATTGGACAAGCAAAAAATCGTGGACTGGGTCCCGATCACTTTCTTCAACAGCGGGACTCCACAAGGAAAACCCAGGTTGGACAAGTTTTCACGGAATATCAACGCGTTCTCAAAGGCTGCAATGCTATTGACTTCGATGACATATTGCTTCTGACCCTAAAACTCTTTGAAGAATACTCTGAGGCAATGGACCCCCTAAGAGAGCGATATCACTATCTTATGGTTGATGAGTATCAGGACACCAATCGTGTTCAGTACCAGTTGATGTGCCATTTATGCCAGCGTCATCGCAATCTATGTGTGGTAGGTGATGATGACCAGTCGATCTACGGATGGCGTGGAGCAGATATCCGTAACATCCTTGATTTCGAACGGGACTTTCCAGAAGCTAAGATCATTCGCCTAGAGCAGAATTACCGCTCTACACCAACAATCCTCAAGGCTGCAAATCAGGTCATTTCCCAAAACCCACAGAGAATGCCTAAGGAACTCTGGTCTCAAAAGCCAACTGGCGTTCCTCTGGAGTGGATCGAGGGCAAAGACGAGGCTGAGGAATTAGAGTTAGTAGCCCGTCAGATTAAAATTCAGGTGCTACGGCATGGGCGTTCGCACTCAGATTACGCAATTCTTTTCCGCTCCAACTTCCAGTCCAGACTGATTGAAGAAACTTTGCGGGATTCCGGGATTCCCTATCAGATAATTGGGAGCACCAGTTTTTATGAAAGGAAGGAAGTTAAAGATGCCCTAGCCTATCTGAGGGTGATTCACAATCATTCTGATGAAGTAAGCCTACATCGGATCATCAATTATCCTCGTCGAGGCATTGGCAAGACGTCCCTGATTCAGGCCAATTACTACTGTCAACTGTTGCGGAAGCCACTCTTCGAAATCTGCAAACAGGCACGACAGCACTCCAGAATCCCAACTGAAGCTGCAATGAGCATGGAGTCGTTCGCGCAGATGATTTTGCGGTATCAGCAGCGTTTTCAACAGGAAACACTTGGGGAAGTACTACGTGATTTGCTGGCCGATGTAGGGCTGATCTATGATTTGGAGACACAAAAAATCGATCCAAAGACAAAAGAAAAGCGGGTTGGCTTTGTAATGGAACTGATGCGTGGATTAGATCGGTTTGTAGAGCAGAACCCTGAAAAACATCTGCGAGACTATTTGGAACGAGTGATGCTGTTTACCCAGAATGACCGAGAAGAAGAGTTGGTCAGCAACCAGGTAACTCTGATGACTCTCCATAGTGCCAAAGGTCTTGAGTTCCCCTTTGTGTTTTTAGTGGGAATGGCAGAGGGTGTCTTCCCCAACCAACGAAGCCTTGATGAGAGTGGTGAAGAAGAGGAACGACGACTCTGTTATGTAGGCATGACAAGAGCTCGAGAAGAGCTAACCATGTCAATGGCTCGTCGACGCAAACGGTATCGAGAAGAGGTTTCACAAACCATGTCACGCTTTCTCAGTGATATCGATTCTTCCCTGTTTAAAGTAGCTCCCGGTGCCAAAATGGATATGGGCCAAAAGGCTCTTCAAAAAAAACAATCCCGGGCAGATTTTTTTCAACAACTACGGCGCCTTCAGTAGTTATTCTCTGTTTTTTCACTTTACACTCGTTGCTACTCAGGTGAGGGTAGGCGTTAACTTTTTCCTCAATCGTCAAATTTATATTCTAGCGGAGAAACATGTCGATTCGCGTTACTGTGTGGGGCGAAAATGTTCATGAACAAACCAGCAAGGTTGTCCGGGAAGTCTACCCCATGGGCATGCACAACTGCATTGCCAATGCGCTCAACGAAGATACAGAAATTCAGGCTCGAACAGCCACACTGCAGGAACCCGAACATGGGTTGACTGAAAAAGTGCTGCAACAAACCGATGTTCTCACCTGGTGGGGACATGCGGCTCACAGCAAGGTTGAAGATCAGATCGTTGACCGTGTACAGGCTCGGATACTCGAAGGGATGGGCTTATTGGTACTGCACTCCGGGCATTATTCTAAAATCTTTAGACGACTTTTGGGAACGACCTGCTCGTTGATCTGGCGTGAAGCTGGGGAAATGGAACGGGTTTGGGTCTGCAACCCGGGACACCCAATTGCACAGGGGCTTGGGCGCTATTTTGAAGTTCCTCAGACAGAAATGTACGGTGAACCTTTCCAAGTGCCAACTCCCAATGAGATGGTCTTTAGCAGTTGGTATCAAGGGGGTGAAGTCTTCCGTTCAGGCCTGACATACCTACGAGGAAATGGGAAGATTTTCTACTTTAGCCCAGGGCATGAGACCTATCCCATCTATCATCAGTCTGAAATCCAACTTGTTCTGAAAAATGCAGTCAAGTGGGCTTGTCCTGCCCCTGGCATCTGGCTGGACAACTACACTCGCAAGGCAACTCCTCCGGTTGAAGATATCCAGGAGAGAGGGCCCAAACTCCATGAACCTGGCAGCGAAGGATTACGATGATTCGCCTAGCGATACTTGGCACGGGGGGAATGGCACAGCGCCATGCAGAAGAATTTCAGAAAATCGAGGGCGTCGAGCTTGTTGCCTGTGCAGATATTCATCTAGCTGTTGCCCTGAAATTTGCGAAGAAGAATAACATTCCACAGGCATTCAGCAGCCTGGAGGGTTTGTTAGCCTTTGCCGAATTTGATGCAGTGGCAAATGTCACTCCAGATCGTTTCCACTGTGCAACGACCCTTCCCCTACTGACCTCTGGCAAGCATGTCCTCTGTGAGAAACCGCTTGCCGAGAATCATGCCGATGCCCTGAAGATGGCAGAGACAGCGCAACAGGCTGGGGTAATCAATATGGTCAACTTCAGCTATCGTAATTCCTCAGCGATACACAAGGCCCACGAATTGATTCAGGCTGGCAAGCTCGGTCACATCATTCATGTTGAAGCGAGCTATCTGCAAAGCTGGCTGGTCAGCAAGGCCTGGGGGGATTGGAAGACAGAAGATAAGTGGCTCTGGAGACTCTCCACTCAACATGGGAGCAAGGGTACCTTGGGAGATATTGGTGTCCACATTCTCGATTTTGCGACTTATCCGATCGGCCCCTTATCAAGCCTCCACTGTACGCTCCAGACCTTTCCAAATGTCAAAGGCACGCAAACGGGAGAGTATACTCTAGATGCTAACGATTCCTTCGTGATCAGTGTACGCTATGCCAACGGTGCCCTGGGGACCATCCACTCCTCCCGATGGGCGACGGGCCATGACAACACTGTAGCGCTACGAGTCTTCGGTAGCAAAGGCTCCCTGCGTATCGATCTTGACAAGTCGATGACAACTCTGGAGTGGTGTATAGGCCCGAATATCGACAAGGCCAGGTGGGAGGTGCTGGAGTGTGGCAGTGTGCCGAAGATGTATCAGCGCTTTATTCAAAGCATTCAGAGCGGTGTAAACGACCAGCCTGATTTTGCCCGTGGTGCGGAAATTCAGGAATTATTGGATCTTTGTGAACAGTCAGCAGGTACAGACCAATAAATTATGTTGATATACGCTGACCTTTCTGTAATCGGTGGTTTTGCCCTTCTTGGGGAGTTAGACAAACTTCCTGGCCAGTTTTAAAAATTCTTTGTCCAATTAGACAAACTTTCAGTGGTGCCAGACCCTCTGCCTCTACATATGCTAAAGTATTAGATCCCAAGTGTTCACAATGACGTGACCGCCCTTTCCAAAGGCCTTTCTCAGCCAAAAGTTCTAGGTGTTCTCGTCGAATACCGTACAGATCAAAACCTATCTGACTTCAAAAGAATCTCTGATTAGATTCGTCTTTGAAGAGACTAAAAATTCTACGAAAAAAAGAGTCGTAGGATTACAAAAGTAACGTCAACCAAAAAATTATTTGAATGTAGAAAATGTATTTGCCTCATCCTAATCAGAAAGAAACAAATTTTGACCAAGCTGATCTCACTCAAAATACACATAAGTCATCGAATGAAATTCTAGCACAGCTTTTGGCAGAATTCGTTCCGAAGTCGCAAACAATCCGGGAGGTTTTCATTGAGTCTTCAGCACTCAAAAATCTACCAGAAAAGTTATTGCATCATTTTGGGCTTTCAAAGGTGATGCTGATCGCTGACGAAAACACCTGGTCAGTGGCAGGCTTGGCTGCGCAGAGGGAACTTCAGAAGGCAGAATTCACAGTTGAAAAAATTTTGTTTCCAGCAAACCCCCGGCCAAGACCAACTATAGAAGCTGCCCGAACATTATCAGATAAACTAAACTCAGATAATTCGATCCCCATAGTTGTTGGGACAGGCGTTTTGAATGATCTTGTTAAATTTGCTGCTTTCAAAGCTGGCCAATCGTATTGCTGCGTACCTACAGCCGCCTCCATGGATGGATACGCCTCTGCAGGCTCAGTTCTGAGTGATCAAGGATTTAAAATTACCCACAATTGTGCTCCTCCCAAACTCATTTTGATTGACTTAGATATTCTGGGAACAGCACCTTCTGAAATGAATGGTTGGGGTTATGGAGATCTTGCTGGGAAAGTCCCTGCAGGAGGAGATTGGATCGTTGCAGATTCACTTGGCCTAGAAATTATTGACCCGATCGCTTGGCCGCTGGTCCAGGGAAATCTAAGATTGTGTCTGGAAAATCCTGAAGGTATTCGCAAAGGAGAGCCTGAGGCATTACAATCATTGATTATTGGTTTGCTTTTAACAGGCCTAGCAATGGAATTTTTCGGTAGTTCACGACCAGCATCTGGTGCAGACCACCAAATCGCTCATCTCTGGGAAATGGAACACCATCAGTTCAATAGTCAACCGGTATCACATGGAGCTTGCGTTTCAATCGGATGCCTCTCCACTATGGCACTCTACGATTGGCTACTGCAACAACCCCTTGACCAGCTTGCCTACAATAAATCAAACTATAAAACTATGGAAGACAAGGAGGCAGAAATAAAATATGTATTCAAACAACCAGAAATTGCGAAAAGAGCATTTGTGGAGACTGAGAAAAAGCATTTGGAATTAGAGCAAATTGAAGAACGCATTGCTCAATTGAAGACTGTTTGGCCAAAACTCAGAAACAGACTCCAGAGCCACCTTCTCCCAACCATAAAACTTAAATCATTATTGGAAGCTGCGAGTGCTCCAATCCGAGCTCATCAAATTGGTATCAGTGAAGATCACCTAAAAAGAACAATTCGAGCTGCAAGATTTATCAGAAGTCGTTACACAATCTTAGATCTTCTTGATCAAACTGACTTGTTGGATAGAGCCTTGTTGGAGGCTCGGTTACCTTTTTGAAATAAACCCCTGAACAAAATACAGTAACCAGAAAATGTTGCTCAAAATCATTTCTTTTTGACACCCCATCCCCCGCCACCAGGGGTTTCAATGCGGAAACGGTCATGTGGGTGTGCCTGGATCTCGTTCTTACCGCCAAGATTGAGCACCTGACCGTTCCTGCGTAGAAAAAGGTTCCGACCAGACTGTCCGTCTTCGCCTCCTAACATGCCATAGGGAGCGTGACTCCTTCTTTCGGAGAGGATCGCGACCTGTAGCTTCTCCAAAAATTCCAGTTCCCGCACTAAACCATCCCCTCCATCGAATTCACCTTTTCCGCCAGATCCTTTCCGGATTGAAAACTCTCGCAACAGCACAGGATAGCGGCGCTCCATAATCTCCGGATCGGTGATGCGAGTGTTTGTCATGTGAGTGTGTACGCCGGATTGACCATGCCAGCTTGGACCAGCCCCTGCTCCGCCACCAATCGTCTCATAGTAACCAAACCGTTCGTTGCCGAAGGTCAGGTTGTTCATGCAACCCTGGGAAGCCGCACACACTCTGAAAGCCTTGAGGATCACATCAATGACGCGCTGTGAGGTGAGCACATTGCCTCCAACCACAGCTGCTTCTTCAGAAGGAGAAAGCAAAGAACCGTCTGGGATGCGAATTTCGATAGAATTCAGACATCCCTGGTTGAGTGGCATTTCTTGACGAATCAGGCATCGTAGTGCATAGAGTACTGCAGAATGGGTGACTGCCTTGGGTGCGTTGAGGTTGCCCCAGAGTTCTGTACCAGTTCCCGCAAAGTCAAAACATGCGCTGCCGTCACGACGATCAATGGTTAGGGCAAGGCGGATCGGTGAGCCGTCATCCAGATAGTCTACCGCATGAAGCGTCCCGACCTGTGGCAGTTCTTCTCGGGCTGAGAGTTCCTGTAGCATCATCCGGACGGACTCCTCTGCATTGTCCTGAATATGTTTCATATATCCCTGCACAACTTCCAGCGACCAGTTCTGTACCATCTCTTGAAGAAGATCAATTCCACGCTGGTTAGCTGCAACCTGAGCCTTCAGATCAGAGAGATTGTCAGTGAGCAGTCGAGTTCCTGCAATCGGCAATTCTCCTGGTAGTTGGGACAATTGAGCCGGGGCCTGTAGCAACTCCGTGATCCCAACTTCGTTGAAGATCCCGTTCTCGACAAGCTTGAAACTCTTCAAACAAGCTCCTTCTTCGGCCAGTTTACGCGAGAAGGGAGGCATCGAACCTGGAGTGATTCCTCCTATGTCAGCATGATGTCCTCTATTCGCAACATAAAAGAGGGGTTGCTCATCTTTCCAACAGGGAGTGATCACGGTGATGTCAGGAAGATGACTACCTCCAGCCTGTGGATGGTTAGTCACCAACACATCTCCAGGACGCAGGTTATCTCCTTGAATCCGCACTTGCTGCCTCACAGCTTCGCTCATGGCACCCAAGTGAACCGGTACGTGAGGAGCATTGGCTACCAAACCACCAGTAGAATCAAAAATTGCGCATGAGAAGTCCAGCCGCTCTTTGATGTTGGTCGAGATCGAGGTGCGCTGCAGTGTACGGCCCATCTGCTCGGCAATAGACATGAACAGGTTTCCAAAAATTGACAACTGGATCGGGTCCCGAGTAATCCCAACCTCCCGATGAGTGCGAGCCTTGACGTGGATCAGTACATCCCTGTATTCGCTGATTTCTGCTCGGCAATCAGGCTCAATCACAATCGTCGAAGTGTCCTGCAGCAGCAACGCAGGTCCAGCAATTTGATGCCCGGCTTGAAGCAACTCACAGCGGAAGACCGGAGTTTGGTGCCATCTGTTCTCAAAGTAACAGAGGGTCTGATCAATCGGTTCAGCCGGTCCCTCGGCTGTAGAGACCTTAAACTTCTGCAAACTTGGAGAGGGTGCAACCACACGCACACGCAGGTCATCCACCAGGATTTCCCGCTCCAGTTCAAAGCCATATTCACGGAGATATGTTTGTCGGAATCTTTGGGCGTAGTTGCCATCATCTGGTTCCCGAATCATCAGGTGAGTATCAGTTCCCCGATAGCGCAGGTTAAGAAACCGCTGAACCTGCAGAGTAGCTGAAGAGGCTCCTTGTTCCTGAAGTTCTGAGGCTGCCTGAGTTACCAGTTCAGTCAAACGTTCGGTTAGGTTGTTAGGCAGGGCAGGGGAAAAGTCACCGACCTGTGCAAGCACATCGGCTGCTGGTTCCTGGAGTTCTGTGGTCAAGTCCGCGAGCCCAATTCCATAGGCGGAGAGGATGCCAGCAAAACGATGAACGAAGACAAGGGAGATCCCTAAATCTCTTGCTAGCGCGCAGGCGTGTTGCCCTCCAGCTCCCCCAAAACAGGCCAGCACATGCTCCTGGATATCAAAGCCACGCTGTACTGAAACCTCACGTATCGGCCGGATCATATTCTCATTCGCAACACGCAGGAATCCCAAAGCAACCTCTTCGACAGTCCGACGAAGCTGCCCAGCGGACGCAGCTTCGTCGTTGATCTGATTTGTCAGAGATTGTAACGCAGTTCGAGCACCAGTCAGATCTAGCGACTCGTTTTCCTCGGAACCAAAGATCTGTGGGAAGTAGTCAGGGTGTAGCCGACCCAACACCAAGTTAGCATCCGTTACCGCCAAGTGTCCCTGCTTGCGGTAACAGACCGGACCTGGATGGGCTCCTGCCGATTCCGGACCAACCTCAAAGCGTGCCTGGCGAAAAAACAGGCGGGAACCACCGCCCGCAGCAACAGTGCGGATGTCCAGTTGAGCGGCCTGGATACGGACACCAGCCGTTTCGCTCTCATGAGTGTGTTCCCAGTCTCCACTGTAACGAGAAACATCGGTCGATGTCCCTCCCATGTCAAAGCCAATCACGGGCTTGCCGAGGTTCGTGGTCAGCGCATACCCCACCACACCTCCAGCCGGGCCGGAGAGAATCGCATTGCTACCTTGAAAACGGTCTGCAGCCGTGAGGCCACCATCAGATTGCATGAAGAACAGGCTGCTTTGTTCCAGCCCATCCGAAAAACCCGCGCGGAAACTATCTAAGTATTGGCGGATGTGTGGGGTGAGGTATGCGGCCACCATTGTCGTATCACCACGGGCCACCATCTTGACCATTGGCATCACTTCGTGCGAGAGCGAAACCTGCGAAAAGCCGAGTTCTCTAGCTAACGCCCCGACCTGCTGCTCATGCTGCGGAAAAGCGTAAGCGTGCAGAAAAACAACAGCTACGGCTTCGATGCCCCCTTGTTTAGCTTTTTCTAAGGAATTGCGAACCTGTTCTAGGTTCGGTTTTTCAAGAACCAAAAACTCTTCACCAGTGGTACCCACAATACCAGATTGTGAATCATCCGACCTGCTGAGTCGAACCCGCTCATCCACCTCCAGTACCTGCTGATACAGCAACTCCGGCTTGCGAATCTCCAGATCAAAAATACGTGGTCGGTTTTGATTACCGATTTTCAGCAGGTCACCAAATCCCTTGGTGGTCACAAGTAACGTTTTCGCACCTTTCCGTTCAAGTAAGGCGTTCGTAGCCACAGTAGTTCCCATTCGGATCCAGTCGATATCAGATGACACGAAACCTTCCTTGGGATATGGACGGCCGGTGACTTCCTCTAGAATCCGACGGATACCTTCACGTGGTGCATCAGAGTAGTGTGCGGGGTCTTCTGAGAGCAGTTTGACAACACGGAAACCAGGATCTCCTGGCACCTCGGCATAGACATCGGTAAATGTGCCTCCACGGTCGATGGAGAAGCGGAATGAATTCGCCATTTGTCTATGAAATAAAAAAAGATTGGATGAGTAACTAGAAGTTTGCCGGAAAGAATAAAAAAAGATGGTAACGCAATTCTCGGAAGAATCAAATCAGGGAATTGGCAATATTACAAGCGGATTTAAAGAATTTTGGAGGAAGAAAGTGGCGACAATCAAAAGTATTTATTCAACGAAAATCAACTAGATATTCAGGAAAATAAGGGAAAGTGTTTTCTGACTTTAGCTGGTTGTATTCTTGATCAGAATCATTGATTTCTATTTCAAAGTCAGATTCATCAGCCTGAATCATCAATTCTTTCAGCAATAAGCTGAGCTCCTGCTGCACCGGAATATGAGAACGATAGTTGATGAGATTGTGCAATTGGGACGAATCTGCCTGTAGATCGTACAAATAGGTTCCTGAATATCGACTTGCAGCGCTTTCATTCCAGGGATCTCCATTACCAGTTACACCATAAAGCCACTTTTCTGTTCGAACAGCTCGACCAATTTCAGTCTCACTGATCTGGATCAAAACATTGTTATTCCATGATGGGTGAGCTTCTAAGCAAAGAGGTAAAAGAGATCTGCCGTGTAAGTCAGGTGGGGTTTCAACCTGATGCAAATCTAAAATTGTCGGAACAATATCGACTAAGCTGACTAGTTGCTGGACTGTCCTAGAGACTAAAAATTCACCCCCAGTGCAAACTAGCGGTATGTGGGTGGCACTATCATGGGGAGTCCTCTTATATTCATCATTTCGTGTTTTGAATTGGTTGCCATGATCTGAAGTAAAAATCACATTGGTGGATTCAAACAAATTCAAACTGGAAAGTGCATCAATCAAACGACCGTATGCTTCATCAATCCGTTTGATCATTCCGTAATATCCAGGCAAATGCATGTAGGTAGAGCCACCCAGTGCTTGCAAATCCAAGGGAATCCAAGAATTGCGATATCTTTCTTCGTATCCATGAGGGGCGGGATAATTATCAAGATGATTTTGATGATGAGGCTCAAGCAAAGAAATGAAGATAAAAAATGGATTGTTTTGATTCTCGTAGACATAACGAATCGCAGCATCTACAACTGCATCAACGCGATATCCTGGCAGACAAACTTCTTCATTATTGAAATCGTACAGCCGAGTGTCATAGGAATTAGAAACGAACTCAAGGAGGTTGGCAGCAAGCCAAAATTCATAGCCGCCTCTCTCTGGTTTGGTTACACTTCCAAAGGAATTCGGATTACCCAGATGCCACTTACCAAAATATGCTGTTTGGATATCATTTGCCTCTAGCGTTTTAGCGATCGTCCACTCAGATGGAGCTAAAGGAATCTTATTTCGGAAACAACCTGTTTTCGTTGCAAACTTACCAGTTTGCATCACAGATCTAGCTGGACCACATACAGGTTGCGGTGTAAATGCATTTCGAAAATTGATTCCTTTAGCTCCATAATGATCTAAGTTAGGAGTTAAACCTGATGGGTTACCATTTGCTCCAAGGGTATCTCCCCTTTGTTGGTCAGTGAAGAAAACAATGGTGTTTTTCATAAATTTTTATTCTTGGAAATAATGCTCTCAAGAGAAATTAGACAGTTTGTTACTGTTGTTGAAAGCAAAAGTATAAACAGTGCATCACAACGTTTAAATGTTTCACAACCTTCTGTAAGTAAAACACTTCAAAATCTAGAGCATGAACTTGGTGTCCAACTTTTTGAGAGATCAATACACGGGGTCAACTTAACGCCAGAAGGCGAAATTTTATATGAACACGCGTTAAAATTGTTGGAAGAAGAAGGTAAAACCCTAGTTGAAATCAAAAGATTAAAAGAAATCAAAAACAGGAATCAAATTACAATTGGAGCTGGCCACGCCTGGAGTACAGTGTTACTCCCAAAAATTCTTGCCGAATATCAAAAAAACAATAAACACATATTTATAAATATAAGATACGGTTCCGTTACAACACTCTGGAATGAACTAGTTAAAGATGAAATCACACTCATATTAGGAGCTGAGCCCAATTATCAAAAACTTGAAAAACCCATCCGCTATCGTGGACTGCTCCCACTTTCACAAATTGTTTATGCTCATAAGTCCCATCCAATTTTTAAAAGTGAAAAACCTATTGAGGATTTAACAAAATACCAGTGGATTTCATGGGGTAATGAAACTTATGACAATAATGGTGTAAAAGAATTTTGCACAAGAAACCAAATTCAAAACCCAGTATATGCGCTGGAAACTACATCAATCTATTTGGGTATTCAATTGACGATGCAGAGCGAATACATCATAAGACTACCTTCGATGATGAAGAGGACTTTGCAGAGCCACGAAATTCACCCTATCAAGGTTGAGCCACTAATTAGTTACACGACTGGTATTCTATTTAAAGAATCGACATTATCGAATTGTAGCATTGCTCACCTCTACGAAAATATTGTCTCTTCTGCTGAACAACTGAAAGATTCAGATCTGTAATCTAGTAAAGGCTTCTGGTGGTGCTTGATTCCATTTCATCAATTGAGAAATATACTCAGTCATCATTGACTCAGTTTTCGGATCATTGATCATCTTCTGCTGTTTCGGATCATCAATAATATTATAAAGCCTCGTGTCATTCTCTATCATACAGCCGGGGCCATAATACTGATGAATTGGAGAACGCTGGACTACAGGAACTTTCAACAAGGGTACCCCTTTAGAGAAGTCAAATGGATCGTTCAACTTTGCATGCTGCAATTCATCAACTGAAAAATGTTGACGAATATGAGTTGGCATCAAGGTGTATTGAAAAATTTCTTGTTGCATTAAATCAAAAGGATACCTGTGATAAGTATACTCACCGTTAGTCACATTCACAGCGCCACCAAAATATCCATAAATCAGAGCTTCTCTGTGATTGAAGCTAGCAGCATCAACTCTGAGTAGAGATTGACCCTGACACTCTAATGGTTGATCAACTCCAAAAAAATCTAAAATTGTAGGACATATGTCAATCGTTTGGGTCAGTGAATTACATTCTTCAGATTGATTCTGATTTGGATGGTAAAGGAAGAAAGGAATGTTTACGATTTCCTGGTACATATTCATTCTATTCTTAGCCCAAAAATCGTGCTCACCCAGTAAAAATCCATGATCTGTAGTAACAACTAATCCAGTGTCACTCCAAAGATCATTCTGATCAAAATGGTCTAATACGCGACCAAGTTGCTCATCACATAGTTCAAGTAGAGCAAAATAATTCGACCTTAACTCGTTATATTCGTCTTCGAGTTCCTCAACTTTTCCATACTTTGGCCAATCCCTAATTCCCCCTTTCCAATTGGTTTTGTAATTATTCCGAAAACGCATTGGTGCAGTGAAAGGTTCATGTGGGTCGAATGTTTCAATCTGCAGTAGCCAGTTGTCTGCTTCATGATTGTTTTCTAAAAATTCAATTCCATGATTAAAGCATTGAACACATGGGTAGTCTTCATCTGTGAGTAAATACTCTCTATTAATGATGTTGTTCCTGAAATAATTTCTGTTCTCAGTTGATAATTGGTTGGAGTCATATTTCTCTTTCAGGCGCTCCCATGGTGGCTGTACCATTGCCTTCCATGCATCACCCTCCTGCCCCCTAATGAATTCATAACTGTCATAGCGATTATGATAAGTAAGGCCACCATCTTCCCAATAGTGATAATGATCGCTTACTAGATGACTGTAGACGTTATTTTTAAAAAGAATTTCAGGAAAGGAGTTATCAAAGGGCTCCAAGGGGCCCCAACTTCTATGTAAAAAGCTTAGCCGTCCAGTATGCATATCCCGACGAGCTGGCATACAAGGTAAACTCCCAACATAGTGTTTGTTGAATGTCTGAGCCTTCTCAGCAAGTCGTTTGAAGTTTGGTGTGTTGATTTTTCCACCGTAAGGAGAAAGAAGGTGACGATTAAGAGAATCAAACAAGATGAATACAAGTTTCATTGACTATCCTTCAGATTGGTAAAATCATAATTATTTCACGGATCCTGCTGTTATCCCTCTCACAATGTAACGATTAGCGAATATCGTAAGTAGTAGCCCAGGAATAAGTGAAACGAGTGATCCGGCAGCCATTTCTCCATACCTGACTTCGTACTGTTGAGCATAGGTGGCTACTGATACAGGGACAGTCTGTGTTGCTTTTGCAGAAAGATTGATCGATACCATGAAGTCATTCCAGCTGAAGAGGAAAATAATTATTCCCGCTGTGAACAAACCAGGTAATAGCAAGGGCAGAAAAATTTTAAAATAAGTTTGATAATTGGACGCACCATCAATTACTGCAGCTTCCTGAATTTCATCAGGAATCTCCTTCATATAGTTAGTAATAATAAAAAGTCCTAATGGTAAATTTATTGTAGCGTGAGCAATGATGAGGGCACTATAAGAATTAAATAAACCAAGTGAATTTGCTAAAACAAACCAAGAGCCAATAAATGTAATGGGTGGTATCATATGGAACACTAGCACCCATCCAAAAATAATTATTCCCACCCATTTTTCGATTTTTAATCTCGTCAGTGTAAATGACGCAAGTGAGCATACGACTAGCACGATAAATGTAGAATTCAATCCAATGAATAAAGAATTTAATATGTCATTACTAAATGTAGATTCTTTCGATGCAAACAACTTAATGAAATTCCCATAACTAATAGGTGAAATAATATTGGTCATAAGAATATCAATTTGGCGTTTAAACGCTAGGCTGGCAATCCAACCAAATGGAAGCAAGAAAATGAATGAAAGAATCACCAATAGTGAATGTGATAACAATCTAGTCATGCGCGTTTAATCTTAGTTTTATATAAATTTTCTGAACAGCATACATGATAAGAATAATTAAGATCAGGGTGGTTACAGACATTGCCGAACCCAAACCAATGTTATCAGACTCAAAATATGTTTCATAAATAGAGAAGCTGACAACTTCCGTAGCAGTCCCAGGCCCACCTTGAGTTAGTAGATAAATTTCATCAAAAACTTTGAATGACATTATAAATCTAAAGAGACTCGCTACAATAATTGTAGGCATAATCAATGGAGTGATTAAATAGTAAGCCTCTTTCAGAAAGTTTGTTCCATCAATTAAGCCTGCTTCGAGTATGTCTTTCGGAATTCCTTCAATAGCTGTAATTAACAAAATAACTGAAAAAGGAGTCCAGTGCCAAATATCAAGAATAATAATAGAGATGAAAGCAATTTTAGCATCTCCCAACCAATCAATTGGCATTATTCCGAGATATGAAAGTAAGTAATTGAAAAGTCCAAAATCAAAACCATACATCAAGCGCCAAATTGAGCCAATCACAATTGGAGGCAAAAGTATTGGCAGCATGAAAATGGATAGATAAATTATCCTATATTTAATTTTATTGAGAACAATTGCGATTACGTAAGCAATTAAAATCTGAATTATGACTGTAATTAGAGCAAACTGGATAGTATTTTTGACACCGGGAATGTAAAATTTATTCTCAACTAAATCGAAGAAGTTTTGAAAACCAACTCCTTCATACAAATAACCACCACTCCATGTAACTTTGAAGAATGATGTATAGATAAGGCTTAACAGAGGGATGATTGTTAGAAAAAACAGAAGTAAGCACAGTGGTGCGAGGGATAAAACATTCCAATATCTATCAGTTTCTCTTGAACGATTTTCCATAGTTTTACTCAGAGGGCGGATGCACCGCCCTGGTTTATTTCCTATTTGAGCTTGGGTAGCATTCCAGTCTTCATACCGTTATCGGCAGTTATTTTGTGTAATTCTTCAGCTGCCTGATTCAAGCCATCAACAATTGATATCTCACCTGCAACAATTTTATTCAGATAAAGATTTGTAATTGCTGTAGATTCCACTGCTGTTACTGTCGGTGCAATAAACTTAGCGACTTCAGAGTTCTGTCCAAGAGCTTCAATGAATCTAAATCGATCTTCTTTCGCTATTGGAGAATAAATCAGATCACACCTTACTGGTACAGCACCATTTTCTGTGTATTTGATCTGATTTTCTTTGGTTACAAGCCATTTAAGAAATTTCAGAGCTGCCTTTTGATGTTCTGGCTTCACGTTCTTTGGGATGTGTGCCTCCCAGTGTCCAAGGCTGCTTGCGCTCCCACTGGGCCCACTTGGAATCAAGGCCGCACCCATCTTGCCAATTACAGCAGATTTTTCCTCATCATCCATTCCTCCCCAAGCTGCGATAACAGCGATTGCATGAGCTGCTTTGCCCGTTCGTAAGTACTGAATCATCTCTCCTTGACCGATTGAGTGAGCATTTGGATGGCCAACCTTATCTCGAATTTCCAGATACTTCTCCAAGGCTTTTCTATTGTTTTCACTGTTAAATACTATACTAAAATCTCCGTTTTGAGGATCCTTATAAACAGCACCACCATGGCTAAACATGTATGGACCAAAATTATAGGTTACAGCGCCACGTTCCGATCTCTGAATCATTCCATACATTCTTGGAGGATTGTGAAATTCAGCTGCGTTTTTAATCAAATCATCCCATGTCTTTGGCGGTTGTAGTCCTTTCTCTTCATACAAGTCTCTTCTGTAGTATAGAACCTGAACATTACCATTTACTGGAATCCCAATAAACTCGCCATTCTTTGCATCAAATGATCTGGTTTCATAATTCCAATAGCTAGTATCTTGGTATCCGCAGATTCCACTATCTAATTTGAAATCTGGATCGATATCGTTGAAATTAACAAATTCTCCGCTATTGGCGTAAGTAGCCATAAATTCAGTGGAAGTAATGACGATGTCGTAGATGGCTTCTGGTGATCTAATACTATTCCTTATTTTTTCTGACATTCCTGGATAGGGTGTCACGTCGAGTTCAATAGTTTCTCCCGTTTCCTCCTCATACATGACAAGCGTTTTACGAAATCCATCAAACCATGGTGACTGATTAATCAGCATATTTAATTTTGCAGCAGTTGCAGTTGAAGCCAACAGACAGACTGCTAGTAATGAAACAAATCCCTTCATGACCTTCTCCTTTCTTTAATTAAAAAATCAGTTAAACAACGAAATACCACTATAATGGCTTTGCGCTATTTGACTCAAAGTGAGTTTCTACCATCTATCAGAATCTTTGTATTATATTTTATTTTTATACCATTATAGCTTAATGAATAATAATTAAATTATTTTTAAGATAAAAATAGAAACAGTTTCTGTTACCAAATGCTAAATTAGTTCTGAAGATGAATTTAAAATCAACTTCGATTTGTATTTAGTCTATTTTAAAAAAAATTTATTTCAAATATTACATTGATTCTCGGATCCTCACTTAAGATAAATTTCTTTTATAACTAGATGCTTTGAATTCAGAGACCTCACAACGATTTGAAGGACACAAACATAAATCAGTGGTGGTCCTCAAAAAAATCTACTTCTCCACTCTCAAGAGAATACTCAGCCCCTACAATCCAAAGAGAACCGCTATCGTGTATTTCCTCTAAGAAATAGGAGCCATGCCGCAACTGATTGACAGACATCCTTACGTTGGATCGGATTGCACGTTCAAGCAGATGTTCGCGAGTGAGATCAGTCCGAATTTCCGACAAGGGTTCCACTGCAGGACGAATACGCTCTACAATCGAACGCAGATGCTGAGAGCGACTGGCCTGGGGTTGACGGATTTGATTCAACGTTGCTGCAACAGCTCCACAGCGAGTATGTCCTAGCACTACGACCAAGGGAGTATGAAAGGTCTCTACCGCAAACTCAACACTACCTATCTGGGAAGGAGCAACAATATTTCCAGCAATCCGAATAACGAACAGGTCCCCAAGCCCCTGATCGAAAACAATCTCCGCAGGAACTCTTGAATCTGAGCAACCCAATATAATGGCAAAAGGCGTTTGACCATCCACCAATTCATTTCGGCGATGTTTGTCATTGGTATTGTATGTCGATTTTCCTTCCACAAAACGCTTGTTGCCTTCTTGTAACCGAATCAAAGCTTCCTGGGCTGTCAGCATTTGCAATTCCTTTCAGTAATTTTGGCCAAAAAGATTGAGATAGTCAGTCGTGCTGAATTAGCTAGATCTCACCCCAACCGTTTGATGATTCAATTCCATATAAATCACAAAAGTTTGGATGCATCATTAATTTTAATCCATTGAACCTAAACAGCTCCGCCATTTGATTGCACTTAATGGAAACGTCAGGCAGTTGCGAACAGATCTTTTGCAAAACTGTTGTAGGCTTCCAGAGGTCTTAGATTCTGAATAATGTTCGAAAGTTTTTTTGAGAATTTATCGCAAAAAGCAGGCGAGTGGAAGCACAGGTTGATACGTGCTTCCAGTTGTTGGAGGACTCCTTTCAGTCGACTAAGGACCACTTAGCTTTTAATTCTTCGAAGAAACCACGTTCACTTTTCAGACGGATCCAATGATTGACATAATTAATCCACTGTTGATCACCTCGAGGAACCAGCATAGCGATTGGGGTCGGGTTCTTTGCGGTTGTGACTGGGACCACGCTTAGCTCAGGATATTGTGAAGCTAAATTACCAGCTTCTGTATTGCTTGTCATCGAAGCATCTGCTCTGCCTGAAATGACCTCTTGCCAGTCACGGGCAGGCTCTTCGATCTTACGAATGGTTGCATTGGGGAAGAGCGCTGCAGCACGTTGCTCCTGAACAGTGCCCAAAGTCACCGCAATTGTCACACCTACTTTATTAAGATCATCCCAATCCTTGAACTTGTCTGCGTTCTGCTGACTGACCAGTGGGACATCAGCAACCCGAAAGTAGGGATTCGTGTAACCAGCTACCAACGCACGAGCTGGACTGAGCGAGGCACTTGTCGAGATGTCGTATTTGTCGGCTACGGCGATTGCGATGCTTTTCCAGTCTGTGGGTACAAACTCTAATTTGACACCCATGTCTTCAGCTAATTTAGTCACCAGGTCCACGTCAAAGCCCACGTATTGATTCGAAGCTGGGTCTCGGAAACTCATTGGTTTCCAATTTCCTGGAGTACCCACACGTAGTACTCCGTCTGCCTTGATGCGATCCAAGCGTGATTCTTGTGCCTGCAGGGGCGAAGCCAACAGGAACAGACAACTTAGGGTCATTAGCGCCCTGGAAATATAGTTCTTCATCCGATCTCTCCGAGTAAGGTCTCTGCGGCTTGCAGGTCTCCGCAATTGACAGCTAAGGTATTATTGTGTCGATACAGCCTCTCTGCAACGACCACTTCACTCTAGAAGTTCGATCACACAAGGTCAAATTGCAGCGAATTCCCTCCCGTTAAACTGGTCCTCTTCTAAGGAAATTGTCTGATCGTGAAACGAATTTTTTGTTTGGGTTTGTTGGGCACCGTTCTTTTCAGTCTGACTGGCTGTGGTGGTAGTTACACCTGGGCTTGGTATGTCATCTCACCTACTCATCCCCAAGGACAAACCAACTTACTTTTTTTACTGAGCGGCCTTGCAGACACAATGCTACTGGCAGTGAGCTCCATTGTTTTGTCGATTTTACTAGGCTTGATCGTTGTTCTACCCGGACTCTCAAAGCGTCCCTGGGCTCGGGCTATTAATCGTACCTATGTCGAAGCTCTACGCTCAGTTCCGGTACTTGTAATGATTCTTTGGGTTTACTACGGGCTGCCGGTGATGAGTGGCATCTCACTCAATACTTTCTGGGCAGGCATGCTAGCCCTCGCTTTTTGCGATAGCGCCTTTGAAGCTGAAATCTTTCGCGCTGGGATTCAATCGATCGAGAAGGGACAACACGACGCAGCTGAGTCATTGGGACTCCGTTACAGTTCAAAAATGCGCCTCATCATTTTGCCTCAAGCCCTGCGACGGGTGCTACCAGCAATCGGCAATCAATTTGTGTACATGATCAAGATGTCCTCACTGGTCTCGGTGATCGGTATGACAGAGCTGACACGACGCGCAAATGAGTTGGTTGTGAGCCAGTACCGACCTTTGGAAATCTATACGTTTTTAGTGCTTGAGTACTTTGTGTTGATTGTCTTGGTTTCAATGGGGGTTCGCTGGTTGGAACGCCGACTTAGTAAATCAGAGGCTGTGTGAATGTACTAGCAATGGGGACTGATCCTCGGAATCGAGGTATGTTCTTTCTGGTGCTGACGATTTTTGCTCATGGTTGCTTCCCACTGCCTTATGCCAAGGCAATGCAGTCGATCCAACCGACGGTAGCTGTTGTAGGAATTTTCTGCTGCGCCCTGCTCTTCTCCATCCCTGGCGCCTGGCATTTACGCAGAAAGTTTAATTTCCGACTGAAAAACATTGCTATCATCGTCGCGGTAGCCTTATTAGGAATGTTGGCAAACTACTCAATCTGCCAGGCAATTGTGGGCAGTTCTGCAACCATGTTCAATGTGATTTCCCGGGCTGAGATTATCATCGCAATGATTCTAGGCTGGGTCTATTTACACGAGCATGTTGGACTGCGAATCTGGATTGCAGTAGCTGTGGTGCTGAGCGGTATCCTATTGATGCGTGGAGACACCCTCACATTTAATCTAGCAGATTGGGAAACTGTACTTTGGGCGTTGTGTACAGCTGGTTGTTTTGCTGCGGTCCAGGTGCTTTCTAAATCAATCATTCATGAGGTAGATCCCCAAGTTCTCAATGTCCTCCGATTGAGCTTGGCTGTTGCACTGTTGTTAGCCGTACCAGGACTGGCAATGGAAATGAGCACACTAACTCTGGGTGAATGGGTTTGGCTTGGTTTGGCGGCTTTTTTTGGCCCGTTCCTGGGGCGGGTTTCCTATACCTACGCGCTGCGGTATCACACTATTGCCAGAGCAATGACAGCAGTAACTTTCAGTCCCGTATTGACTCTACTATTCGAATTTCTGATCTTTGGTCGAATGCTGAGTGCCCTCGAGCTAATAGGAGGTACCTTGGTCATGATTGGAATTCTGGTAGCTTTCCGTGAAACAGGTTCATCTCATTAACTCTTTTGCCTCAAGAGCAGATTCAGTAGCCAACAATTTATTTTTACTCTTCTCTAGCAGATTCTGAAAAGAGTTCTTCAATCGTCCAACTTACTCGCTTACATACCTGACCTTTGATACTTTTCTTAATAAATAGCACCTGATGGTTATTTGAATAATGCTCCTGTAATCAGCATGTTCAAACTAGAAAAATTCAATCCTCTACAGGTAAACGTGAGCATAAGAATTCAGGATTGTTAGCCCCGAAAACCTCACAGAATATATAGAGGTTCTGCTAGATATGGTGAATTGTTCTTAGGGTAGGAGATAGGGCGTCGAGACATCGTTATGGGCATGCCAGAGTTTGCACACAACTAGCTTTGGATGGGCCTTTTCCATTGGTCCTTACCAAGTTATCGTACTGCCCTCGAACTTTTCGGTGAATAAAACACGGTGCCGCAATTTTCCATTCATGACAAACCACTCTTCGCAGGGAATTATCGCTGTTTCATTGAGTAGAGAGATTGCATTGATCGCTATACCGGCCGCTGAATTTGGGCAGACAATCCATTGATGATCTGCGAAATGTTGAGACGTCACCTCACTATCAGATATCATGGCATTTAGTCCGACTCGTTTAGCAGCTTCTCGAACATTATTCTCACTAGTGAAATGTTCGTAATCAAGATAGCTTGACATCTAGAAACTTCGATTCAATAGTGTCTTTTAAGTCTTAAAATGACGACCAGCTAGGACTAGCATTTTTTAAAATTATTTTATGTTATCTAAAATAATCATGATTAATTAATAATTCATTTAAATTAAAATAAGTTCTCATGAATTATAACTTAAGAGTTCTACTAATAATTATTTGTTCTATATTTTTACTTGGAGCAAAAAGAGGAACTTTGAATTTGACTGAACAGCAACTCAGAGATAATCAAAGAAGAATCCAAGAAATAATTCTTCTGTCCCAACAAACGAACAAGCAGCCGAAACCGATTCGCGATCAGCGCGAAGCAAGGATGCAACAGAATCGTTACACACCTACAAATCTTATGATTTATCCTAGAACAGTTTATCGAGAACTACCAAATGTCCCAAAGCAAAGAAGATTTCATAACTAATCGTTACTAATTTACAAGCTACCCAAACAGGTTCCACATCACGTTTGACCGCAGTGATGAGAGACAATCATAGCCGATAAACTGAATTTGCAGTCCCACTAAATATTTGATCTTTCTCAGTTTCACTTAGTTTCAAATTGTTGGCAATCTTCTTGAAGAAATTCCAGAGTGTTCTGTAGGAAACACACTCTTTATCAACAGGAAAATTGCTTTCAAACATGCATCTTTCGGGTCCAAATAATTCAATTGCCTTCACATAGTATTTCCCCAAACGCTCACAGAGATCATCGGAACTAATCGGTTGGGGTCGCTGGTTTCTATGAAATGTAGGCTCCCAATCATTTAGCCGTTGTTGAGCGCCACCAAGTTTTAAATAAACGTTTTTTTGTTTGGAGGCCTTCTCTAAGCATTCTTTCCATTCGTTCTCATTCGAGTCAACCCGGCCACCCAAATGATTTACGATAATTGTCACTTCCGGATGCATCCCTGCTAATTCAGCCAATTTTGGCAACCTTGTATAATCAGGAGAGTAATTGTCATAAGTGAGTCCCATTTCTCCCAGAATTTCAAACCCACCCAAAAATTCTGAGTTCAAATCACTCGGGAAAGGACTTCGGATTCCCCGAAAGTTTGGGGAAGCTTTTTGTAAAGATTCAAGGACCCTTTTAACCTGCTTACCTAAACCCAAATCAGCATAACTGAAAATTCCAGCACAGATCTTAGTATCTCCATAGAGGCCCGAAGCACTCATTGCCGCAACTCCATTAGCAAATTCAACCTCACCGACTGCTTTCAATTCTTCTGGACCTTCTTTTCTGTAAAAAGCAGCACACTGAGCAAACACCGTGTGTGTGATTTTATGGCCAGATTTCAGGATTTCATTGGTAAACTCTTCAGTCAGATACACCTTCTGCAAAAAATCTCGGTGCGGTTGGGAAGTGACTCTGCGAAGATCCCAAAGATGATGATGAGGATCAACGATTGGTAATTCTGGATCCAGTACGTCTTCTGGTTCTTCCAGAGTTAACCAGTCTTCCAAATATCGGTCATCCAAACTTGTCGACATGACTTTCCTTTACTCAGAGCAACTTATTTTATTGAATAGCGAAGAGAAGGATACTGATTAATAATCAATATTTGTGTACATCAAACGCTCAATGATCTGAGGTGCGGTATTGACTCTAGCACTGAATTATTTCTCCTTCCTCTATGTTGACATAGGCTTCCCAATTATCCAAAGCCACAAAGTTTTCAAAAAACACCTCCACAACATACAACTTCTAATCTGAGCGACCTCACCAAGAGACATATCCGATGCTCCTGCCTTGTGAAGACGTTGATCATAGATCTCTCTGTAAATGATTAAGAATTCTTCAAGGTCATTCAGTTACCAAAAATATTGTTCGACTACATCCATAAAGCCTCCTGAAAAATTGGATGATTAATCACCAAGATTGAAACTTATCAACCTAGTGATAGTTACAGTCAAGAGATTCTAAGTACTATCTGGGACTAAAGTTGTTGAGGGAATCACTCAATACTTTTATTCCCATACAAGTCAATCAATCTTGTTGAAAATCATGCAGTAGTCTGGGTTGCCGTTCAGCATGAAGAGTTCTATCATATAAAATTTATCCATTAAACCTCTAACTGCTGACCATGATTGGCTTTAAAAGTTAGCTCAATGCATAGGCGGTCTAAATAAGGCTGATCAAGTTCAGCTTGCCACAGAAGGAAGAAAGGATTAAAGGCTGGAAGTACATACAATAGCTGATTTGCGGGATTAAGATGTAAAAAAAGAAATTTCTGAATTGAATCCGCCTGAAAGAGCAGTCAACAAGCCTGCTGACACTACTAATAGGTGACTCCAGAATCTTGTAGTCATGATTGCTGAGAAGTGGCCTGGGATTTGCGAAGATTATCAACAGATGATGCTTATCGCTGAAGAAACCAGATTAGTGAAAAGATCTGATAGCATCTTAATAAAATAGAGCCTCGTTATCGCGGACATTTAAGCGGACATTTAATTGGAATAGTATAATTTAGCAGATTCAATGTATCTTCATAAGAATTTCATGAAAACTAACTCGTCTGTAAATAGAGTGTGCTTCACTGAAGAGAGAAAGATTTAAGCTAATGGTTTTTAAAACCTTCTAAATTAGACGAGAAAATGTGATTGTAAAAGGATCGATTTTAAGATCATTAAGGTGTTCTTAAAATTTATTTCTTTGATTATTGTGAAATAAATGCTTAATTGAATATTTTTCAATCAAGTATTTTTATTAAAATCAATATATTAATGAAATATCTTCCAAATCGTAACCCCTCCAATTAAAAAAATTAATCGAGCATCTAAATGTTTAAATTTTTTACGATTAAAAAATGGTTTTTTTGGTCTTGGTTAGGTACAGCAGCTATTCTATCATCTCTTTGGGTACAGGTAAAAATTGATGTTGCAATTAACGAGTGGTTTGGTCAATTTTATGATATGATCCAGAAAGCATTAGCTACACCTAATGCAGTTACACTTAATGAATATTGGGATAGTCTACTCTCGTTTTTAACACTTGCAGGAGTATATGTTACCGTTGCAGTTTTAGTAAGCTATTTTACATCACATTTTTTGTTTAGATGGAGAACTGCAATGGTCGAGTGGTACCACAGTGTATATGACCAGGCTCGTCAGATTGAGGGTGCTGCACAGCGAGTACAGGAGGACACAATAAAGTTTACAAAAATAATGGAATCATTAGGAACAAGCCTTATCGAAGCTATTATGGTATTAATACAATTTGTCCCGATTTTGCTTGGACTGTCAGCAGGTATTCCAATATTCTTTTTTGGTGAGTGGCAATACGGATTAGTTACTGGTGCACTACTATGGACCTTAGGTGGTACAGTTTTTTTAATAGGATTAGGTTGGGTTTTGAGACTGGTAGGTGTAGAATATGATTTACAGAAGAAAGAAGCTGCCTACAGAAAGATATTAGTTATCGCTGAAGATGACATAAATGTAAGACCAAAAACAATTGAAGAACTATTCAATGATGTTAGAGGTATTCATTTTCTTAGTTACCTAAGATACTTATATTTTAACATTGGAAGGGTAGCATATTTACAAGCAAATGTATTAAGTGCATACGTATTCCTAGGACCTGCTATCGTAGCAGGTGTGGTTACATTGGGTGTTATGCAGCAAATAATAAGAGCATTTGGCCGGGTAGAAGGTTCAATGCAATATCTATTAAAAGCATGGCCTACAATTATTGAATTGGCAAGTGTCTACAAACGTCTAAAAGAATTTGAAAATCAAATTTATATAGACAAACACACAAAGGCCGTATAAATCTCTTTTCCTGACAAACTGAATGTGATTCTTGTAGATAAGGAAAAGATAGACAAATTAAAATATTTTCTTTAAAAGCTTCATCAAGTTAGACCCTCGTTAAGGTCGAAGAAGGACCAAAGACCTCACCTCTTAGTTCGCTATCTCACCTGATTGCTTTGCATAAAAGGCTAATTCCTTATCAACGGAAAATACGATGTATGTATTCCAAAATTTGACTCTCAAGCAGAAATGATTTGTTGAAGAGTATCAACTGGATGGCCAGGAATCGCAGGCTATCCTTCGGGATGGCTACTAGACCAAGTATTTAGCTGAAATGGCTTATGGACTCCTTATAAATACAAAGGCAAACACGCCCTCCAGGATGCTCAGAACGCCAGTAGAGAGAGGCTAGATCTGCAGGTGGGGCTGCCCAACAGTACATTGAACTGAAAAATAGATCACTGAGGGCTTATGACTATCAGACATCACTCAGGTGACAAAATCAATCAGCCAAACTTCCTAGAGTCTTCGAGCAGTATCATGCGACACCTCTACTAGAAGCAATGGAGAACAACCCAGAAGACTTTGAAAAGTTGGTCTATCAGTTTCTACAGATCACTATCCCATTAGATAATTGGTGGTACCTCATGCGTGCTTTAGAATTGAAAGCCAAGCTTATCGATCAAGATAAGGTGGAGTGGAATTAGGAAGAGATGTTGAATTCTTTCGGGTTAGCTGCTTGAGTGTAGATCTTCGCCTGATTGTGGTTTACGTGAGAATTTGTATCAGTTGATCCAACTCAGACTCTTTATTTGTCTTCCTTTGGTTAAAAGTATTTCACTATCAAATCACCTTCAAATAGCAAAGCCGAACAAGGCCAGATCATCCCTTCTCTTATGACCTGATTGATACTTGTTAACATCTGCGATAATAGCAGAGATAGCTGACTGAACATCAACAGCCTCTTTAATATGCTTAATCACTCTTTTTTTACCGTACATTAATTTTTTTCCCCACCGACTTGATCTGTAATCCCATCGGAAAATATGAAGAAAGATGCATGCTGACTTGTATCCAATTCAGTGACCTTAAAATCAATAGGATGTTTTTTCATTTCGTAACCCAAGCTTTTCTTATCTCCCTTAATTTCAATTACCTCTGAATTAATTTTTCGATATAGATTAGTTTTTGCACCTGCATAACGCAAAAGATTTTTTTCTTTAGAAAAACAGATAACACCGCAATCCAAACCAAAACTAGTATCGCTACCTTCTTTATATCTTAGAGTTTCTTCCAATAATTTATCTAATTGACTCAAGATTTGATCTGGATTACCAGAGTCATTTAGATGTGACACCCTACCTAAGAGAGTACTTGAAATTAGTGTCATAAAAGCGCCTGGAATTCCATGTCCAGTACAGTCAGCAACTATTAAACTTGTCCAAT
>JACLAC010013029.1_pt1 | contig 29079 bp, 23 predicted proteins | sample 8027881 | NCBI WGS metagenome assembly JACLAC01 (sample SAMN15725517, study PRJNA655200) | protist metagenome | isolation source: fluorescence activated cell sorting (FACS) single amplified genomes of... | place: Spain: Blaines Bay Microbial Observatory, Mediterranean Sea | collected 2016-01-19 | reverse complement strand
CTCGACGAGGGAGTGAGCGGGTGTGTGAGGAGATTTCCAAGCACAAGCAACAATTGCTTTTAAATCCAGACCTATTGTTCGATCTACAAGAAAATCCAGCGTGTCCCGAAACGGGGTTGTCCCGAGCCGTGGCATTTCTTCGCATGCAAAAAGGACTTCCAGTTGGATTCTCTGAATCATCTATGCAGGAACCACCTGTTTCCAATGCCTCGAAAATGGAGATGGATCTGGAGGCGGAAATCATGGCTGCTTTGGGCGGTGGACAATCTCCATCTTTGTTGAAAGCCCAAGAATCTTTTGAGATGTTTGACATTGAACCCAGTCCAAAAGAAGATTTGGGTCTTTTTTCTTTTGATCTTGAAGATGCTGGCCAAGAGACCCTTAGCTTTGATTTGAGTGGTGCGGATCAGCAGAAAGATGACGAAGAAGAAGAGAAGAAATCCATCGAGCAATTGATATCTGATATGCCCGTTGGTCACCGCATCAAGCTTGCGTACAAGGGAAACAAGACGGTTCGAGGGATCTTGATCCGAGATCCAAACAAGTCTGTCTCTGTTGCTGTTGTGAAGTCCGGTCGTTTGACCGATGGGGAGGTCTCCTCCATCGCAGCCAATCGAAATCTTTCTGATGATGTGATTCGAGAAATTTCTTCCGTCAAGGAATACATTCGAAAATACCCGGTCAAAGTGGCATTGGTGAACAACCCGAAGACCCCAGTAAGCCGTGCATTGTCCATGATTACATCATTGCAGAAGAAAGACTTGCACAACCTCACCCGCAATCGCAATGTTCCAAGTGTGATTCGCATTGCAGCCACAAAGCGCTTCAAGTCCAAGTTTCGCGCGAAATAAGCGAAAATGCAGGGGTTGTAGGACTTTGTGATTGAAGATAAACTATACTGATTGCAGTGATTAGAGGTGCCATATCCACGTGGAAGAGCAAGGTGTCGCCAGTTTTGGCCCCATCTGTGAGAGTGGAAAACCCACAGCCCCATGGACATGTTCCGTACAGTTCCAATACCCAGAGGTATTGAGAGAAGTCACAGGACCAATGGGCTCACACTTGAAGGTAATGGAGAAGGTTCTCCAGATTCGCATGTCCCAAGGAGGAATGGAGATTGCACTTCATGGGGAACAGGAAAACGTGCAGCAAGCGGTCCAAATTTTGCAAGAGTTGATTTCGGTTGTGGGTGAAGGCATGCGCCTTTCTCCGGGCGAAGTGGAACAAATGTGCCGATTATTGCGGGATGAACCGGAAACATCTTTGGTGTCCTTGCACAAGGATACATTGTTTGTCGGATACCGCAAAAAACGCATTTACCCCCGCTCAGAACGCCAGCAAAATTATTGCAATGCCATTCGGGCTGAAGATCTCGTCTTTGGTGTGGGACCTGCGGGAACAGGAAAGAGTTTTCTGGCCGTGGCCATGGCCCTGGGGGCTCTCCATCGGGAAGAAGTGCGAAAAATCGTTTTGTGTCGTCCTGCAGTGGAAGCAGGGGAAAAACTGGGTTTTCTACCCGGTGATTTGTTGGAGAAGGTCAACCCGTATCTACGACCGCTTTATGATGCCTTGTTTGTATTGGTGGGTGCAGACAAAGGAAATCGTATGATTGAACGTGAAATCATTGAAGTCGCCCCCCTGGCTTTCATGCGGGGGCGCACGCTCACAAACTCTTTTGTGATTCTCGATGAAGCCCAAAACACTTCGATTCAACAAATGAAAATGTTTTTGACCCGCATCGGAGTGGGTTCCAAGGTGGTGGTCAATGGAGATCCTTCTCAGGTAGATCTCCCCCGGGGAATGCAGAGTGGTTTGCGTCATGCGCTATCGATCCTGAAAAATGTAGATGGTATCTCGATGTGTCATCTGACGGATGCAGATGTGGTTCGTCATCCTTTGGTATCCGCTGTGATCCGCGCTTATCGACAAGATGAGGCACGGAAATGAATCTTCGCATGATTCGATCAGAATTCTTCCGACGTACGGCGGCGCTTATCGTATTGTCCATTGGCGCTGCCCTGCTCATGATGGATTATGTGGGAGTGGGTGTGGGTGTGTTGGAGGTAGGGGAGATCGCAGATCGCGATATCCGTGCCACAACAACCTTCCAATATGTGGATCAAACCCAGAGTCAGTTCCTTCGGGACGAAGCCGCTCGTGCCGTTGTTCCGGTTTTTGACCACGATGCAAACCTCAACGCTCACCTGCATTACCAGTTGCAGACAGCGTTTTCTGTGGCCCGCAGTCAGGTTTTACAAATTGATGAGCCAGTGGAAACAGCTGCATTGGAACGATTGTCTCTTCGATTTGGGGACTCGCTTGATTTTACATTGCACCCAGATGACCACTTGAGGCTCCAACAACTTCGATGGTCAGAAGAAGTGGAGATAGCGAGTACGCAACTTCTTGATCAGGTGATGCAAGGCTACATCATTGCAGCCAAAAATGTCTTGCCTCGAGGGGTGGATAATTTTGATGTCATCCGGATTTTTGAATCGGAAAGAATCGAGCGTCGATTGGATGATTGGTCCCTGATTCGCTCACCTGAGGAAGCGCGTCAACTGGTCCCCATCCTTGCCACACAGTTGCCGAAAGCGAGTCATCCAGATGTGACAGGTGTGGCGATGGGGATCGCCAAATCGGCGTTACGGGTGAACTTTTATACGAATTCCCTGCTCACAGAAAACCGTCGCAGAGATGCTCGTTTGATGGTGGCTGATGAAGTGATTTTGATAAAAAAAGGGACGGTCATGCTCCGTGAAGGAGACCCTGTCACCCCGGACAAAGCGGCAAAAGTACAGGCGATGTTGAACCAGCAAGATGTGGGCTATGGACTTTGGGGTACCCTCATTGCCCTGGTGGCATTGTGCAGCATGATCATCATCAGTCTGTACTCGTTTGGATCTGGGTTCATCAAAAAGTTTTCGACCAAGACACGGGATCTCGAGGCACTGACCTGCTTGACCCTGCTCGTTTTGCTCATCGGGCGCATTCTGGTAGAAGCGTCGGTGCCGGTGAGCAATGCTGTGGGTATGGGAATGGGGGGGAATGCATTGTGGTACGCCACCCCTTTTGCCGCTGGTGCCATTCTGGTTCGAATTTTGATCAATTCAGAGACGGTTCTCGTCTGGGTGGTGGGTACAGCCGTCCTCATGGGACTCATGATGGAACAGCAAGCCCTGATGATCGTTTATTTTGTGGTGAGTGGTGTCGTGGCTGCGGCGGGGATCGCCCATACTCGTGAACGGGTACATATGCTTCGCGCAGGACTTCAGACGGGATTCATCAACGCAGCTGTGGTATTGCTCATCAAGCTTACCCAGGTGTATTTGACGAATGCGAACCCTGCGTTGGCGTTGTCTGAGCAACCTTTGTGGGATGTTGGGATGGCGGTGATCGGTGGGGTTGGTGCTTCTTTCCTGGCCCTTGGACTGGTGCCTTTGTTTGAATTGTTTGGCTTCGTCACTGATTTTGTCATGCTTGAACTCGCAAACCTGAATCACCCACTTTTGCGTCAACTTATGCTCAAAGCACCAGGAACGTACCACCACTCCATGACCATGGCGTTGTTGAGTGAAGCGGCAGCAGAATCCATTGGCGCAAATGCTCTCCAGACCCGAATTGCCTGCTACTATCACGATATCGGAAAGTCTCTGCAACCTCAGTTTTTCATCGAAAATCAACGGGGTGGGTTCAATCCCCATGACCGGCTTGAGCCCCATCAATCCGCTCGGATCATCAAGACCCATGTGGTGGATGGAGCGGCTCTTGGCCAGCAATACAAGCTTCCAAAGCCCATCATGGATGCCATTTTGATGCACCATGGCACAAGTTTGATCAAATATTTTTATATTCGCGCTGTGGAAAAGGCGAAGCCAGGAGAAAAAGTGGTGGAAGCGGACTATCGGTATCAGGGCAAGCGCCCAACCACCCGAGAAGCTGGCATCATCTTCCTCGCTGACCGTGTAGAAGCTGCTTGTCGAACACTCAAGGATCCTTCTGCCGAAGACTTTCGCAGCATGATTCAGGACCTGGTGAATGGTGCCATCGCGGAAGGACAGTTGGTGGACTGTCCATTGACCATCAAAGAAATCTACACCATTATTGATGTCTTTTCTGAATCTTTGGTCAGTGTGCATCACCATCGAATCGAGTACCCGACCATGCCGGATGAACATCCCGATGCCTCTGCGATCTCCACAAATCGAGTCATCACCCTCGAGGTACCAAATCCCCTTCGTGAAGAAGATGAAGGCCTCCCACAAACGCCTCAATGAACCATGTGGATGTAATGATAGAGGGGCTTTCTTTTCCGAGAGAGCCAGTCATTCAGGTATGCCAGCAGGTTTTGGCACATCAATCATTGGATGGTGTGGAATTGTCTGTTGTCTTGTGTGACGATTCTTTCATTCACCCCTTGAATCGAGATTGGCGAGGTAAGGACAAACCGACAGATGTGTTGTCCTTTTCTCAACGAGAAGGTGGAACGGTGCAAGAAGCCACTCCATTGTTGGGGGATGTGATCATTTCGGTGGAAACGGCGGCTCGCCAAGGTGCTGAAAGGAGTCATGATTTGGGATTTGAAATGACCGTATTGTTGGTGCACGGGATTTTACATTTGTTGGGTTATGACCACATTGAAGATGAGGAGGCCTTGAAGATGGCGTCTTTGGAAAGAGAGATTCTTGCGTCAATTGTGGTCGAGTGGTCTCCTCCAGCGCGTTATGAGCCTATCGTTTGAGGAGAAAATCCAATGAGCCAAGATATTCATGACTTGAGAAAAGACATTACGGCACGTGTGGGCGTGTTGCGGAGGCATCTTTGACATCGATGCTTTGATTCAACGCGTCCAGGAAATAGAAGAGATGTCCGGGGACCCAGCATTTTGGGAAGACAAAAAAAGATCCACGACTTTGCTTCGTGAAAAGTCCCAAATGGAACGTTCTACGATCATGTTTGCATCACTTACATCTGCGCTAGAGGATGCGGAAACCCTGTTGGAACTGGGTGAAGACGACAATGACCTGGAAACCATTACTGAATCCAAGGAATTGTTTTATGAATTGGAGGAGTCAGTTCGGGCAGCAGAAATCAGAAGCATGTTGTCAGAAGAGGCAGATGAGAACAATGCCATTCTTGAAATAAACTCGGGAGCGGGTGGAACGGATGCTTCGGATTGGGCGGAAATGCTCAAACGCATGTACATCCAATGGTGCTCTTCAAGGGGCTTCAAAACAGTTCTCCTATCTGAACAACATCATGAAGAGGCAGGAATCAAGAGTTGTTCCATCGAGGTCAAAGGTGAGTATGCATATGGTTACCTGAAGTCAGAAATCGGGGTGCATCGCCTGGTTCGCATTTCCCCGTTTGATTCCAATGCCCGACGCCACACCGCATTTTCATCGATCAATGTCATTCCGGATATCGATGATTCCATTGATATCGATATTCGAGAAGTGGATCTTCGCATCGATACCTATCGTGCCAGTGGGGCGGGTGGACAGCATGTCAATACCACTGACTCTGCTGTGCGAATCACTCATTTGCCTACGAATTTGGTGGTCACCTGCCAAAACGAAAGGTCTCAGCACAAAAACAAAGCACGTGCCTTGAAATTGTTGAAAGCCAAACTCTATAAATACGAGATGGAGAAGCGCCAACAAAGCATCGATGCCTTGAATGCAGAGAAGAAGTCCATTGAATGGGGATCCCAGATACGCAGTTATGTCCTTCACCCCTACAAATTGGTCAAAGACGTCAGAACGGGTCATGAATCATCCAATGTGACAAAAGTGTTGGATGGCGCGTTGACCCCTTTTATGGAATCGTGGCTATCCATGCGTGCGGGGCAATCTGTAAAAGGAGAAGAGAAATGAATCGTATGGGATTGTGTTTTTTATTGATTGCTTGCAAAGGTGATGCTGAAAAAGAAGGAAGTTTGGAGGCCATGCTCACGGGCTCTATTTATCAGGAAGATTTTGAAATCAGTGCGGAATTCACAGGATACAAAGCCTTCGCCTTTGATGATCAAGGTACTTTTTTGGCCTATATTTCCTCTAATCCAGAAGCGAATTGCAGTTCTGTTTCAGAGTATCTAAACATCGAAGCGAATACGGCAAATCAGGCGACCGCTTTTGACCCGAATCTTGTTTTGTTGCCTGAATACTGCAATTTGTTTATCAAGTTGGATGATTTTGAGGGCTCCTTTTTTGCCGAAGATGACAATGTTGCCACTGCGGCATCATCCATGGAATGCCCCATGGGTCCTGGCTCTTTTGATTGGACCGTTCAAGGCTCGGACTCGGGATATTATTACTCTGGAAAATGGTTCACAGGGGTACCGCGTACGTACACCTGGGACATCAGTGGCTCACATGCTGAAGGCTATACGCTTGACATAGAAATGAGCACCTACGATGGGAATTTCACACAAGACCTGGATGCTGAAACCCGTCGTTATGATGCCACAGGAGATGTTTCAGGTAGGGTAAGCGCTTTTACATGCAACGAATTGGCCACAACTGGATTTTTCTAGGCCTGGTTATCCTCTATTTTCAGGAGGCGGGATGAGTGCCGTTCTATTTTCGATAAGACAAGCGCTATTGGCAAATACATTCATCGCGTGTACTCTTTTCCAGGAAAACCCCACAGAAATGACAAATGACACGTCTTTGGTCGAAGACTCTGGCCTCGTTTGTGGTGATTCGGATTGTGGGCCAGTCCCAGGGTTGCCCAATTACATGTGTGAGGATGGGGTCACTGTTGCGGGCCCCACAGGAGAGTGTGAAATTCAAGAGAACGATGAATGTGGTTGGACAATTGTCCGATGCCCTGAAGAGGAATAATCAGGGAAGAATTTAATTTCATTCAAGTATCGACTTCGATTCAATGGACACATGTGAGCGTGTACTGAGGTCCTGAGAGAAGCTCTTGGAACCCTTTTTGCACGAAGGGTCGTTTCCCTCATCACAATGCTTGACGTCTACTTGCTGACGAGACCCCGAAAACAGGATAACAGGCCCCTTCAATTTGGACCCCCGAGGCCAGTCCCATGTATGAATTCGATTCCCGGGATCTTTCCCGTTTGGCGGATCTCCGCGAGGCCGGGGTGAATCCATATCCCCACCATCTTTCCATCACCCATACGCTCGCTGAAACGCTTGCAATGATGGGGGAGAGAGAAAAAGAAGAATTGAACGAAGATGAAACCCTCGTCACAGTGGCTGGTCGATTGTTGTTTAAGAATGAAATGGGCAAGGCTGGATTCGGACGGATTCAAGATCGATCCGGCATCTGCCAAATATACGTTCGTAAAAACACAATAGGTGAAGCCGCATTTGATGCCTGGAAGAAATCATCCCTTGGCGATCATGTGCATCTTACTGCGCGTTTCATGAGAACCCGTACAGGTGAACCCAGTCTCAAAGCCCAGGATTTTACCTTGGCCTCCAAGTGTTTGTCTTCTCTTCCCGACAAGCACAAAGGCCTCACAGACGTAGAATCGCGTTCTCGCCAAAGGTATGTAGATCTGTTTATGAATGAGGAGAGTCGAGAGACTTTCCGTCGCCGCTCACGCATCGTTCATCTGATCCGATGTTTCTTTTCTGATCGGGATTATATGGAGGTAGAAACCCCCATGATGCAGGTGATCCCTGGGGGTGCCGCTGCCCGACCTTTTCAAACCCATCACAACGCTTTGGATTTGGATCTGTACATGAGAATCGCTCCGGAATTGTATCTCAAGCGATTGGTTGTGGGTGGCTTTGAACGGGTTTTTGAAATCAACAGAAATTTCAGGAATGAAGGCATCTCCACCCAGCACAACCCTGAATTCACCATGCTTGAATTTTATCAGGCCTATGCCACCTGGGAAGATCTCATGGTGTTGACCGAGAATCTGGTGGGTGAGCTCGCAGAAGAAGTCTGTGGTGGTCGAGTGGTTCAGTATGGCGAACATGTGTTGGATTTTTCAGGACCTTGGAAAAGGTTGTCCTTCGCCAGTGCCATCTCCAATGTCACGGGACTTTCTGAAGAGGAGGTTTGGGATGCATCTGCATTGCGGGCCTGTTGGTTGTCCGAAAACCCGGAAGACAAAGAGAATCCCTTGCTTCCGACAACCACAGGAAAGTGGTTTGAGTGGTTCTTTGATGCGAAGGTGGAGAAAAGTCTTATTCAACCGACTTTCCTCACTCACTTTCCCACAGAGATTTCGCCACTTTCCCGCAGAAACGAAGCGAATCCAGAGATCGCGGAGCGGTTCGAGTTGTTCATCGCTGGTCGAGAAATCGCCAACGGATTCAACGAACTCAACGATCCTGTGGATCAGGCGGTGAGATTTCAAGCCCAGGTAGATGCGAGGGATGGGGGCGACGATGAAGCCATGTATTTTGACACCGATTATATTCGGGCTCTGTCTTACGGTATGCCCCCGACAGCGGGGGAAGGAATAGGGATTGATCGCCTGGTGATGTTGTTGACCAACAGTCAATCCATTCGAGAAGTCATTTTGTTTCCCACTTTGCGACCCAAACAGGCGTAAATGCGCTTTTCTCTACTCATCGCCCTTTCTCATCTCCGTTCCAGGAAACACGCTCGAGGAATCAGCGTCATTACCTTGGTTTCCATGGTGGGGGTCACCGTCGGTGTGACTGCACTCATCATGGTGCTTGCGGTGATGGAAGGATTTGAGCTGGACCTTCGTGACAAGATATTGGGCTCCAATGCCCACATTGTTGTGGTCAATTACAACGGTAGTTTCCCGGAATGGGAAGCCGTTGTGGATCGAGTGACTGACGTAGATGGTGTCCAGGAAGCCGCACCATTTGCCTATGCTGAGATGATGATTCGCTCACCAAAAGGCGCATCAGGAGTCATTTTCAAAGGCATTGATCTGGCGAGAACCTCTGCTGTAACGGATGTTGCCCAAAACCTGAAAGTAGGGCCTCGGGGTTTACTGACCTCCATGGAAGACAAACGAACTGTGCTCTCACAGCTACGTGATCCAGAACCAGGTATGTTCCAGTCACATGATGATGAAGACAAACTCCCCGGAATCATTCTCGGCGAAGAGCTGGCCACGCAATTGTGGGTAGGTGTGGGTGACAGGGTTCACATCATCAATCCAGTGGGCGGTGGGGTGGGCGTGCTTGGGATGCCCAGCCCAGATGTTCGTACGTTCAGAGTGGCTGGGATTTTTTACAGTGGCATGTACGAGTACGATACCAAATGGACCTATGTCGCCCTCGAAGATGCCCAAACATTCTTAAAAATGGGAAATACCATCAATGGGATTGAGGCACGTGTACACGACATCGATGCGGCGGGTTTTGTCTCGGTGCTCATTGAACAAGAACTTGGATATCCATTCAGTGTTCGACACTGGAAAGAATTGAATCGAAATCTCTTCAGTGCGCTGAAACTTGAGAAGATTGTCATGGGACTCATTCTCAGTCTCATTGTCATGGTGGCTAGTTTGAACATTGTGGGCACTTTGATTTTGGTTGTGATTACCCGGGGTCGTGAGATCGCAATATTGCGTGCCATGGGAACATCCGCTCGACAGATCACCGGTATCTTTATGATCGAGGGGATCATCATCGGATTGGTGGGGACCGTATTTGGGACCATTCTTGGGCTCATGGGATGTGCTGCCCTGGATCGGTACCGATTTCCCTTGGACACCGACGTCTATTATTTGGATACTTTGCCAGTGGTTATCGAATACCCCACAGTTGCAACTGTGGCGATCGCAGCGGTCTTGATTTCTTTTTTGGCCACCATTTATCCAGCGGTGTTGGCTGCTCGAACCGACCCGGTGGAGGGACTGCGCTATGAGTGAGGCGCTCGCTTCCGTTCAGGGTATGTGGAAGGTTTTTTCCAAGGGTGGAGAAGATATCGAAGTCCTACAGGGGATAGATTTGACCATTTCCGCTGGCGACGAAATATCCATAGTGGGACAAAGCGGTTCCGGAAAAAGTACTTTTTTGCACATACTTGGAACTTTGGAACGTCCAAGTAGGGGGACGCTATATATCGATGGGGAAGATGTCTTTTCCCAGCCCAACCACAAAATTGATGCCCTCAGAAATCGCCACATTGGATTCGTATTTCAATTCCACCACTTGTTGCCTGAGCACGATGCCCTCAACAATGTGGCCCTTCCTCTAATCATCTCGGGAATGTCCCCCAATGCAGCCCGGGAGGAGGCCGGTAGATACCTCGAAATGGTTGGTTTGCCGCACCGTCTTACCCACAAGCCAGGTGAACTGAGTGGAGGAGAACAGCAAAGGGTCGCCATTGCAAGAGCCATGGTCCGTCAACCCCGCTTGTTGCTTGCGGATGAACCCACAGGAAATCTTGACCCAAAGTCTGCCAATGGAATTATGGAGTTGCTCCTTTCACTACATGAGAAACAAGGGGGCGCGTTGGTGGTTGTGACCCATGATCGCGGGCTTGCGAATCGATTTCCCCGCCAACTCAATCTCGTAGATGGCCTATTTGAGGAGTCAGTCGGATGATTCCCTTGTTGTTCTTTCTTCGCATGGCTTCAGCAGCAGGAGAAGGTCCATTACTCGAGCTTGACAATGCAGGACCCCAAGCGGTTTCTGGAACGGTTGATTATCTCGATTTTGAAGGGAGACGACGCATAGAGGAATTTGTGTATCGTTCAGCCATCGCTCTTCAACCCGGCGATGAGTTGACGGCAGTAGGGGTAAGAGAAGCCATTCAAGCGCTCTACGCCACTGGCTATCTCGACGACATTCGGGTGGAATTGAAGGAGGAAGCTGGTTCCCAAATACTCGTCTTTCATGTGGTGGAAAAGCCCGCCATTCGAGAAGTGAAAACCGAGGGCAACAAAAAGATAACCGATGAAACCCTGGAAGAGATCATCGACATTCGTGCTTCATCTGTACTCAACAAATCTGCAATCCAACGAAATGTAAATGCGATTCACGAGAAATACGTGGAGAAAGGCTACTACCTGGTGGAGATCGAACCGGTTCTCAAAGAGGTCAGTACAGACATGGTGGAATTGACTTTTCAGATCGATGAAAAGAGAAAGGTCCAGGTTCAACAAATCGATATTGTTGGCAACGAAAATGTACCTGATCGCAAAATCAAACGATTCATGCAAACCCGTGAGGCAGGGGTTTTGTCGTTTGTCAGCGGAGCAGGTGCGTACGATGAGAGACTGTTGGAGAGCGATCTTCAAATGATTCGTTCTGCTTTCATGGAAGAGGGGTACGCTGATGCCACGGTATCACCACCCAGAACGTTTTTGTCCGTGGACAAGCGATTTATCTACATTTCCATCGATGTAGAAGAGGGGCCGCAATACAAACTCGGTAAGATCAAACTTCAAGGTGATTTCTTGCCTGAAGAAGGACTGACAAAGGAAGCAGTACTTCGACTTCTGCATGGCGACAATGCGGAAGATGTACGAGAACGCTGGGACAAAACAACACAAGAGCTACCCACAGAAAAAATTCCAGAAACGGGTTGGGAGCAGCCTCAAATTGATTGGTTGGATTTTCGAGAGAGCCATCCGGCACTCACCACTGGGGATGTATTCAAATTGTCCACAATGCAAATCGCCATGCAGGAGGTTGTAGACTACTATGGCGATCAGGGCTACGCATTTGTCAATGTGGTCCCTCTCACTGCCCCAGATCCAGAAAGCGGAGTGATCGATATCACTTTCGATATTCGTACGGGAAACAAACTTACAATTGGTCGGATTGACATCACCGGAAATGACCCCACGTTTGACAAAGTGATTCGACGGGAGATTCCAATCAACGAAGGCGACCTGTATTCCGGATCAGCCCTGGAAGAATCAAGGCTCCGACTCATGCGCCTTGGGTTTTTTGAAGATGTGAACATCTCCACTCCTCGTTCAGAGGAGGAAAATGAGTTGGAGATGAAAGTGGATGTTTCCGAGCAACCAACCGGTTCATTCTCGGTTGGTGCTGGGTTTTCGAACATGGAGAACTTCATGTTCAATGCCAACATCTCCAAGAACAATTTCATGGGGTTGGGCTACGTGATGAGTCTTGCAGCCAATGTGAGTAAGATTCGCAAGCAGGGGAACCTTCAACTCTACGATCCCTATTTCCTGGACACCCGTTGGACTTTGCGTATCCATGGGTACTCCATGTCCCAACAGTTTATAGAAAATGAATATCAACGAGGTGGGTCTTTGGCTGTTGGCCGCTACCTGGATGCCCGAGATGACCTTCGTTTGGAGTTTGATTATACGTTTGAAGACACTGGACTCACTTCCATCGATCCTTACAAACAAAAATTATTGGGTGGGCAGTTGTACAGAAATGGTCTCACCAGTACGGGTGGTATCTCTTTTGTGGCCGACAAACGAAACAATCGAATCAACGCTACTCGTGGTGTTTATGTCGTGGCATCGAGCAACTTGTCTGGAGGATTTCGTTTGGACGATGAGCAGATGCTCTCCATTTTTGGTGGAGAATTCAATTTCTATGAAACACGACTGAATTTCCGATTCTTCCAGCCCCTGCACAAGTCCGAGCGGCTTATCTTTAAATACAACGGAACCCTTGGTCACCTTGGCTCCACAGATGGTTCTGTAATTCCGTATATTCATCGTTATCGTGCGGGTGGTATCAATTCTGTCCGCGGGTACAACTGGTTTACCCTGGGACCAGATTTGAGAGCCATGGGCTACAACCCGACGGGGGCAAGAACTGTATTTGTGGGTTCAGACGACCCCACGGCAGCTGATGATCGCCTGGTGGTGGGTGGGACCGAGACATGGATTAACAACTTTGAAATTGAGTCCCCCATTGTTCCTGCAGCGGGATTGAGCGTGGTTACCTTTCTTGATGCGGGGAACTCTTTTGGCGATCCCTGGGGCAATGGACATATCAAAGCGTCAGAATTGCGTTTTGCTTATGGTTTCGGTGTTCGATGGCTGAGTCCCATGGGCCCCTTGCGGTTCGAGTGGGGTTTCCCGATTCAGCCATACCCCGAGGAGAGACGTGTCGTGTTTGACTTCTCCATGGGATCCATGTTCTAAATGGGATGTATGGCGTTTCATTTGAATTCCCGATGGTAGGTCCAATATTCAATCTTATGTTTAGAATTGATGTGATTAGGTAAACAGTTTCACCAAAACAACCGATGAAAATGAAAGGTTTTCGCTTGAAAAAATAAGACAGGGGGCTTTGTAATGGCCATTACAGTTCGAACCAACTTGGCAGCTTTGAGAGCAACGACGAGACTTGGGAGTACACAAAAAGGCTTGACCTCTTCATTGGAACGGATTTCATCGGGATTGCGAATCAATAGATCTGCCGATGACGCTGCTGGATTGGCCGTTGCATCCAAGATGAGTTCAGACAACGTGAGCCAACAGCAAGCCATCCGCAATATCAATGATGGAATCAGCTTGGTTCAAACGGCCGAAGGTGGATTGAACGAAGTCTATAATATTCTTGTACGAATGCGGGAATTGACGGTTCAAGCCTTCAATGGCACCTACAGTTCCGATGATGATGCTCATATCGTTACAGAATATGCCCAGTTGGAAAGCGAGATCAATCGAATCGCTGATTCTTCCAATTTCAATCGAATCAATTTGCTCAATAGTTCGGGAACTGGTGCTCTGTTGAACCTACAAATCGGAATTCATCAGAATTCAGACAATGTTCTCCAGGTCAATTTGAATAATTTCCAATCCACTCTTTTGGCACTAGGCCTGGATGGAATGGTCGTCAACAACGGTGGTACACTTCTCGCTAGTATTACGAAAATAGATGCTGCCATCGATATCGTGAACACCTCGCGATCTACCATTGGTGCCCTTCAGAATCGCATGGAAAACGCGTTGAATGAGGCTTCCAGTTACTCGGAAAATCTCTCATCTGCGACAAGCCAAATTCTCGATGTGGATTACGCCTCAGAGAGTGCCAACATGACCCGTTATCAAATCATGCAACAAGCGGGTGTTGCTGCATTGGGACAAGCGAAAGCAATACCGCAATCGGTGATCTCCCTTCTGAGTTAAGGCTATTTTTGATCAGAAACGATGGCGTGTACATCAACGAATTGCACGTATCGATGGATCATTTTCAAATGAAGACGGTGATTCCATTTTGAGCGTTGTCGTTGTTCTGAGCCGAAGACGTACAATCCAATTCTCCCAGTGATATCGATAGGTTTGTTGCAATCGTTCTTGGTTTAGAATCCTTGAGATTGGTGTGCTGTGGGCGCCAAATGAATTCGGGGAATGATCATTTGACTGATTCAAAACAGAGAAAGAACACATGCCCCCGTTGAAAATCTCATCCTGATCTTGCAGAGTGAATTCTCAGACTCATTGATGGGATAGAAGGGCTTCAACAGTCTGTTTGTTGGCCTTCGTCTCTACCGTGGTGTGACATGTTCTTCTTTTATGCAATTTGTTCTCTTGGTGCCCTGGCGAATCCATTGCCGCCTCGAACCATTGATATTGAGCCACACAGAGCGAAAGTGGATTGGACCACAGCTGGCGCAGAAGCGGTACAGATTCTGAGCGACTACATTCAAGTCAATACAGTAAACCCCCCCGGAAATGAGACATTGGGTGCAGAATTCCTGGGTAGTATCCTGACCAAGGAAGAAATCGCATTTGAAATCAGTGAGATAGAACCAGGTCGTAGCAATCTTGTTGCACGCTTGAATGCCACGATAGAAACCGACGAAAAACCGCTTTGTTTGCTTCATCACATGGATGTGGTGACTGTGGAATCGGACAAATGGACGCCAGGTATCGAGCCTCTCTCTGGAAAGGTTGACGACACCTACATTTGGGGCCGTGGAGCATTGGACATGAAAGGGATGGGGGTAATGGAACTGATGACATTGATCCACCTCAAACGCACCAATGTACCCTTGCGTCGAGATGTCATTTTGTTGGCAGTGGCGGATGAAGAGGTGATGGGGTTGGGAATCCAGCACCTGATTGAAAACAATTGGCCCGATTTGGAATGTGGACATGTCATCAATGAAGGAGGACTGGGACTCAAAGACATGCTCTTCCCAGGACAAACCGTATACCCTATTTCTGTGGGAGAGAAGGGGAATGTGTGGTTGAAGATGTGGACTTCGGGGGATGCGGGACATGGCTCCACACCGCGGCCCAACGAAGCACCCCGAAAGATGTTGGCGGCATTGAATGCACTGGAGAATCGTGAGATTCAGGTGGTGATTGGTCCGGAAATGACCCAATTGCTTTCCAATATGGGCACTGCACAAGGCGGCTTTACCGGTTTTGTGATGAATCGCAGGCGTTTGCGAAATTGGTTGGTAAAGCCAAAATTAATGGAAAACCCATTGACGCGAGCAGCCATCATCAACACGGTCCATTTTACGGGTGCTTCGGGAGCGAATCAGCCCAATGTGGTTCCTTCTGAAGTGTATGCGCAACTCGATTGTCGAATTCAACCGGGGGTGAATCCGGAGGAGTTCATCCTTGAACTTCAGGAAATAGTGGGTCCTGATGTGCGGTTTGAAGTACTGGCGGCAAGACCCGGCAATCGTTCACCAATGAATGATCCGGTCTATCATGCCCTCGCAAGGGCGGCGGTAGAGGGGGAGCCCAATGCTGTGGCGGGACCCGTTATTTCTGTGGGTTTTACGGACTCTATCTACGTACGCCCGTTGGGAACAAGGGCCTACGGATTTATGCCGGTTGCTCTCACTGCTGAGGAAATGAAAGGGTTTCATGGTGCCGATGAAAGACTCTCCATCGAGAACATGGAAAAGGGCTTGTACAAGCTTTATTCGGCGGTTTTGGAGGTGGTGGCACAATAGGTCGAAAAAGGATTACCTGCGTTTGGAACGGAGCCTGGGCGGTAGACAAATGATGTTCAAAATGCTTTGTGTTGTCGTCATTCGTCGGTGTGACGCCAGCAAAAGGGTGCGTTTACCATTTGTTTTGTTCTTAAGAATAGGATGAAATACTGTATTTGTACTTCCCTTCCTGCTCCTGACATATGTCTTTTTTCAATCCACCACCGGGTGATCCCATTCTTCGTCGAACAAAGAGGACGTGGTTTCGGGATCTGGTGGTAATTCCGCTTCCAAATGTTCATCTGCTTCTGTTTTGTCTGGGATTTCAATGTTGCCGCCCAATCCAGGCCCTGCACCAATGGGGCCCATGTGAATTCCTGATCCCGGTGTATCCATGGATTGAATATTGAGGCGTTTCAGCAATCTTTGTTGAATGAAAGGAGCCATGAGCTTCCGGGAAAGCGGAAAGATCAAAAGCAATCCAATCACGTCAGTGATGGCACCAGGGGTAATGAGCAATAGCCCACCCAAAAGAATGAGAACACCTTCGAGAACCTTGGGGCCTGGTGCTTGTCCAGACTGTGCCCCTTCGAGCATTTCTTTGAGTACGGTACTTCCTTGCCATCTGGCCATGGTGACACCGATGACCCCCGTTAAGAGCAGCAACCAAACGGTCTCAAATACACCGATGATTTCTCCGAGTTGGAACAACAACCAAAGCTCAGTTGCAGGTAAAACAGTAAAAAGGAGGAAAAGTTCGATCATTTTTTCGCCAGTCTTGCGTTATTAACCCGCAATTCCTTGTCTTTTTCCCAAGTCCTCAAATCCAAGAGATGCTCATGATGCTTCCCCTTTCTCTTTCTCTTTTGGTTTCCGTGTTTTCCTGTAAAAAGGAAGAGCCAGAAACCTGTGTTTTACCTGTGAATGGATGGAATCCAGATTTCCAGTGCCCAGGAGATCCAAATTGTTGTACTGCTGAGGGTCCATTACTGGTCGGTGCAAGCGCATTTTCCATTACTCCCACTTGTTTTGAGGGCTGGCTGGATTGTGGAGAAGATGGATTGTGTGTTGGTGATGAAGGCTATACGGAGCCCGACAATGGTGAGGGAGATGGGGAATGGAAAAAAAGCACAGAGGCTTATCTTGATTGTGGTTGTGACCGTTTGTGTCCGGGTGATGAAGGCTATGCTTCGCCAGATGATGGTGAAGCCGATGGGGTCTTTCAGGCTGTATGGATGGCTGGCTTTCAAAACTCTAGACCGGCAAATGGTGTCCACGACGATTTGTGGGCAAGGGCGATAGTCTTTGAAAAGGGAGAAACCCGAGTGGGTTTGGTTGTTGTGGATTTGGTGGGTTGGTTTTACGAAGATGTGGTGAAGACGAGAGAATTATTGGATGGTGAAGGCGCTGAAGTAGACCACCTTATTGTGGCATCTACCCACGCCCACGAAGGTCCGGATACCATGGGGATTTGGGGGGAGACGGCGTTTCTGACGGGCTACGACCAGGATTATGCTGCTTACGTTCGTTCCCAAAGTGCCGCAGCTGTACAAGCAGCCATCTTGGATCTTCGTGAGCTTGGAAGCATGGCGGTGGGCAATGTGGATGTGGCCCATCAAACGGACAATGGTACCTCCAACCTCGTTCGGGATAGTCGAGATCCCAAAATCATCGATTCTTTGCTCAGTGCAGCTATTTTTCGGGACACTTCGGGTGAAACCATCGCAACGCTTTCTCACTTTGGCAACCACCCCGAGGCAATGGCGGATGAAAACGTACTCATCACATCGGATTTTGTGGGTCCTTTGCGAGACGGCTTGGAATCTGGTGTGCATTATGACGCTTACGACCGGCCAGGGTACGGTGGCGTCTCTGTTTTCTTCAGTGGTACAGTTGGTGGCCTCATGACCCCATTGGGCATTACTGTGGTGGATGGGGAAGGCACAGAATGGCGCGATTATACGTTCGAACGCAATGAGGCCATGGGCAAAGTCATGGCTGAACTGGCCATGGATGCGCTGGATGAGGCCGAGTCCAGTAAAGATAGAACCCTTCGTTTTGGGGGGAGTGTCATGCGCATGCCGGTGGAAAATTATGGTTTTCAAACCATGTTTCTTGCTGGGATCATCGATCGCGAAATTTACGATTACGACCCCACTGAGGAAATAGAAGAGGGCAATATTCCCAAAGCAGAAACGGAAATGAATGTGTTGCAGGTGGGGCCTTTGACCATGCTCACCGTTCCGGGTGAGCTTTTTCCCGAATTGGCCGTAGGGGGCTATGATGGAAGCCGTGTGGGGGACCCCAATCTCGACATGATCAATTCAGACAATCCCAATCCACCGGATGTGAGCCAAGCGCCTGAAGGACCGTACTTGTTGGATCAAGTTCCCACAGAATTCGGTTGGATTCTGGGTCTTGGTAACGATGAAGTTGGATACATCATCCCCGCTTACGATTTCATTCTTAACGATTCCAGCCCTTGGTTTGATGAGGCAGAAGGGGACCACTATGAAGAGACCAATTCCCTGGGGCCCGAAACGGCACCCCAAGTGGTGGAATTGGGTGAAAAGTTGCTGGAATGGTCCGGTAAATAGACTCCAACGAAAAAAACCAAGCGAAGGTTGAGCAAATATTATTTGGAATTTTCCATATAATGAAGCAACTCATTTTGCGTTCCTACAAGCAACGTTGTTTTGTTGTTCACTACTTCATGGAGGGTTTCCATGGATTTCACAAAAGCGTAAAATTCAGGGTCAGCATTGTAGGCATTTGCATAGATTCGCGCAGCTTCAGCATCTGCTTTTCCTTTGATCTCTTCGGATGTTTTGTACGCAGCAGAAGTGATGTTGGCCAGCTCTCGTTCCTTCTCTCCATTGATCCGGGCGGCTTCCCCCATTCCTTCGGAACGGAATTGTTCAGCCATTCTCTTTCTCTCCGAAATCATTCGGTTGTACACCTCATTTTGTACCGCTTCAACATAGTTGATTCGTTTGAATTGAAAGTCCAGGATTTCAATGCCCAAATCCATGGTGCGACTTTGGGCTGCTTTGAGTACTTCCTGGGCCAACTTGGCGCGACCTTGTTCTATGGTGAAGTCTGTTTTGGTTGATTCTTCATCTTTTGTAATGGCATTGGAGCTACCACCACTGTCTTCATCGTCGATGGAGAAAGCGCGATCAGAGGTTCGAACAACTTCAATTAGATCGTGTCTTGCGATGACATTTCGCGTTTCACCGTCAACGATATCATCCAATCGAGATTGTGCGCCGCGTTCATCTCTAAGTCGTTGGAAAAATTTCAGAGGGTCAGAGATTTGCCAGCGGGCATAACTGTCCACAAAAATGAACCGCTTGTCCCGTGTGGGCAATTGGTGGCGTTCCCCATCCCACTCAATGAATCTCTTGTCGAAACGATTGACGGTTTGTATGAATGGAATTTTTGTGTTGAGACCCGGTTCGGTGATGGCTTCACCCACGGGTTTTCCGAATTGGGTAATGACCACTTGCTCGGGTTCGTATACGAAATACAGGCTTTGCCATCCGACCAGGAAGAGGAGGGAGAAGACAACAAGGGTTCCCATGGGTAATTTGGACATCATTTGCCTCCATTCAGTTGCAGCAATGGCAAAACACCGGCTGCTTGATCGCTTACCAAAACAGTTCGTTCCCCTTTCGGATAAACTTCCGCCATGGTCTCCAGAAAGATTCTTTTGCGTGTGACTTCAGGCGCTTCCCGGTACGCTTTCATTAAATCGGTAAAACGAGATGCTTCCCCTTCGGCACGATTTGTTCGTTCCACGGCGTAGGCTTCGGCTTGGGAGATTTTTTCTGCAGCTTGCCCCCGAGCGGCGGGAATAACTTTGTTGAATGCCGTTTTGGCTTCATTGATCAAGCGTTCTCGTTCTTGTTGTGCCTGGTTGACCTCATCAAAGGAGGGTTTCACTTTGTTGGGGGGTGTCACGTTTTGAAGCACAACTTGTTCGACTTTGATTCCGGTTTCGTACTCATCACACAAGGCCTGAAGTTTTTCTTTTGCTTTGGTTTCAATTTCTTGTCTTCCAATCGTGAGAACTTCAGTCACACTGCGGTCACCAATGATCTCTCTCATGACCGCTTCATTCATGTCTCGAAACGTATTCTCAACATTCCGAACTTTGAAGAGGAAGCGATAGGAGTCGTTCACACGATATTGGCTGATCCATTCCACGACGGCCACATTTAGATCTCCGGTCAACATCAACTTTTCATCATCTAGATTCTGGGAGGAATAGCTTGTTCGTACATCCGCTTTGATCGTTCGAAAACCAAATTCCTGTTTGAGTTGTCGTTGAATTGGCACTCGCCAAGCGGCCTCCAGGGGGGTGGGCAATTTGAAATGAAGTCCTGGCCCAACGGTTCTGTTGTACTTTCCAAACTGAAGTACAACACCTTCTTCTTCCGGTTCCACCGTAAAAAACATGGAATTGCCAAACCATAGCAATAAGCCAATCGCCACCAGTGGGAAGAGGAACCAAGGCTTTTGCTTTGCAAGGTCTTTCGGATTGAAATCGGAATGATCGATGATATCGAGGGGCATGAAGGAATGTCCTTGATTGAAATTTGTGGGCTGTTAACCGGGAAGTCCTTGAGACTCAATGGTTTTTTGCTGTAGAAGTGAAGGCGAGGGAAGCATTTCTTTTGCGGTGTTCAGTAGGCTTAATGTAATTCAAAACGAAGATGTCCCAAATCGTCGTGTGAGATTGTTGCCTGGGTCCATGGTTCCCCATCCACAAAAACCGCATCCACTTCACCGTTGCCTATGCGAGCGATCTCCATCACTTCTCTTCCATTGTCCACCCGAACATGTTCGAACATGGGTTCTCCAAGCACGTAATCCGTGGTGCCTGGAAGAGGGGTCAGTCCCAATGCCGAAAAGACATACCAGGCGGAGAGGGTACCACCATCATCATTGCCAGCCAATCCTTCTGGTGTATCGCTGTATCTGTTGTTTTGAAGCCAGCGAATCCATTCATTTCCCTCTGACTTTTCTCCAAGTAGCGCAAAAAAATGAGGTACATGTAGGCCCACTTCGTTGCCGTGCCAATACCACATCTCTGGCAATGCAGTGTTTTCGCCACTTTCGTCTTCCATTTCTTCGAAATGGCGCTGTAGACGGGCGAGGGCCACCTCTGTTCCACCCATCAATTCAAACAGGTTGGAAGGGTTTTGCGGTACAAGCCACAGATATTGGCGTGCATTCCCTTCTGCATAATCATCCAGCCAACCATCTTCTGAATTGAAATCAGCCCAAGTTCCGTCGAGATTGCGTCCGTGAAAGAAACCGACCTGTGGGTCGTAGAGGTTTTGGTACGTTTCGCTTCGTTCCAATAATCCCTCAGCAACTTCATCATCACCTTTCTCCTGGGCCAAAAGACCCAAAGCAGCATCACCGATGGCCTGTTCTAGATTCCAGGCTGTGGATCTTCCCACAAAATCGGCGGGATACCAGCCGGGATCGTCAAGCCAAGAGAGCGAGGGCGGTGCACCAAAAGTGGGCTCTACTCCATTCCACATGTAATCAACGAGATGGTTGTACAATTCATCTTCTTCAAAATTTTGAACGCCTTTGCGAACGGCTTCTGCAAACACGATGTTCAATGACGTACCCAACATGATTCCTGTGTCTGTATTGGCCAGGGGCCACCGGGGAATCCCACCCCCTTCCGTCACCATCTTTCCCAGGGACCAGAGCAAATCAGCATGTAAATCCGGCCAAAGGAAGGTGTACAGGGGGTGTGTGGTCCGGTAGGTGTCCCAAAGAGAAAAGTCCGTGTAAAACGGTCGGCCATGATTGTGGATTTCTCCATCAAATCCCCGATAACGATGATCGACATCAGAGAACAAAGTGGGCATTTGGAGGGTATGATACAGCGCTGTGGCGAAGATTCTTTGTTGCGCTTCCGTACCTCCTCTTGCGTTGATGTTGGCCAATGCATCCCGCCAGGCATCTTCGCTGTTTTGCCATGTTTGTTCCATGTCGAAACCCGTGTGTTCCGCTTGGAAATTGGCCTGGGCACCTTCGAGATCCACGTTGCTGATGGCCACGCGGAGAGAGACGGTTGTATTGGAGGGAAATTCGAGCCATGCGCCCAGACGTACATCCTGGTTTTCTGCAAAGGCTTCGGATGTGGCTGGCTGCAGTTCATCACTGTCCCATACCCCAAAGGCCTGGGGCGACTGATCCAATTCGGCAACAAAATAAATTGGATACGAGTCGCTCATCTCTCCATCATGGATCATCCATCCCGTGAGCCGTTGTCCATTGTCTTCTATGGAAACTTCTCCAGAAGTGACGACTCCTCGTCCAAGACTGTGGCCCAGATCCAACAAGAGTACCGGTTCTTCGGCAGTGAAAGCATAGCGATGGAGTCCGGTATGGGGTGTCACTCCGAGATCGACCTGGGCATCTTCTAAAGTCACGCTATATCGCCCAGCAACCACGGTCTCATCTTCGTGAGAGAACCTGGCACTCATTCCTGTTCTGTGGGTGCGATCGGCGTTCATTCCATTTACGGGCATGACAGCCAATACGCCATAATCAGTGAGTCCAATTCCATGCAGGTGCATGTGGGAAAACCCTTCAATGTGAACATCGTCGTAGTGATACCCGCCACCACGATAATATCCTTCAGAATTTAGCCATTCATTGGACGTATCAGGTGAAAGCTTCACCATTCCGAGTGGATGACTTGAACCCGGGTATGCGCAACCCACACCAAAACCAATGCCACCTGTTGCGATCATCGGATCGATGGCGTCCACAAGATCAAAATTTTTTTCGATATCTGACCGCAAAGGAACGATTTCTGTAGAAGTGCAAGAAAGGAAAAAATACCACATGGTTGATTCATAGCCCGTGTTTCTTGGGAATCGACAACTCAATCCAAGTGATTTCTCATATGCGAAGGAAGAATTGCCGTCTTATGAGGGAACGAGTCCAAAACGTATTGAACCGGAAAGCCGTCGTGTCTCAAAAAATATTGGAAGAGCTCATCATCACTGCCAACTTGTTGCCGGATCATGCTGCGGCTTTTCGAAAATTGTTTGCGCAAGTTTCCCTTGCGTTGGAAATGCCCTCCGAGGTGAAAGTCACCGGAAAACCCACTTCATTGCGTCAAACCGAATCCATCACAGCAACATTCACCATGTCAGCGGAGCCGGGCAGTGACGAAGAAAAAGCATTTGCACGAGAAGTAACAGAAGAAAATCAACAATTGGCCCGAGATGTGGAAGACAAAGGGGGGAACCCCATTGGAGAACTGGGGCGATATTCTGACCTTGGTGTGTTGGCCAAAGGTGGAATGGGAATTGTCTGTCGGGTAAGAGATGAACGATTGCATCGCAGTCTCGCCATGAAAATCTTGAACAAAAACCTCCTGGATCGTGCAGAAGAACGAATGCGATTTGTCGAAGAAGCCCAAATTGGCGCACAACTTCAGCACCCCAATATAGTTCCAGTCCATGAAATTGGAGAATTACCAGATGGACGCCCTTATTTCACCATGCGTGAGGCTCCTGGTCGTCGATTTTCGGAGGTCATTCGAGAACACCATGCGGGTGCAGAAAATTCATGGAATCTACGTCGTCTCATCGATGCAACACTGAAAATCTGTGAAGCCATTGCCTTCGCTCACGACAAAGGCGTGATCCACAGGGATTTAAAGCCATCCAACGTCATGGTGGGGCAATTTGGTGAAGTGTTGGTGGTGGATTGGGGCATCGCGAAACTCCTTTCGCGTATTGAAACCCCCACGAAGGGAACCCGTATCCGTACGCAGCGAACCGAGGGTGGTGGACATACAACGTTGTTCGGTCACATTACGGGGACCCCTGGTTACATGTCTCCTGAACAGGCCATGGGTGATATCGATGTCGTAGATACCCGCAGTGATGTGTACGCGCTGGGCGCCATTCTCTATGAACTCCTCTCCGGCCACCCTCCCTACCGTAGAGATACCCCCAAAGACACCATCCAAGCATTGCTTGATGGTCCTCCTACACCTCTTTCTGAAATCCAGGTGTCCCGTCCCGAAGGGAGCCCCATAGAGTTGATTCAAATCTGTGAAAAAGCCATGGTTCGAGATCCCGAACAGCGGTATCCACATGCGCGATACTTGGCTCGAGCCATACGTCGTTGGTTGGATGGAACGGAACGCCGGGCCCAGGCACTTGAAATTGTGAACAAAGCCCTTCGTCGAGACCAGGAAATCGAAAAACTCCATCAAAAAGCTGCTCAATATCGTGCTGAAGGACAATTGTTATTGCAGGACATTCCAAAGTGGGAACACGAAGATCGCAAGTCCGATGGATGGTCCAAAGAGGATGCTGCCACTTTGTTAGAGCAACGAACCGAAATGCTCATGGTGGAAAAAGAGCAACTTCTTCAGGGTGCTTTGACCCACAAACCAGATCTGCCTGAAGCCCATGCTGCCTTGGCTCGGGAATATCAAGCCTTGCACATTCGAGCTGAAGCAGAACGGAACAGGGGCCATACCATTCAGGCGGAATTGCGCCTTCGTCAACATGCGTCCTCCTTAAAAATAGATCACGACGAACGAAGGAATTTTTTTGAGTACATCAAAGGTGACGGTTCACTGACCCTGCATACAGAACCCCAAGGCGCTTCCGTGAAACTGGAGCGGTATATTCTTCGGAATCGACGCCTGGTGCCAGAGGCCATCCAGTCATTGGGGCAAACCCCTCTATCTGATGTGCCATTAAAGATGGGTAGCTATCGTCTCCGGATTCAACACAAAGGCTATCATGAAGTGTTGTGCCCCATCGCCATCAGTCGTGGCTTGCATTGGGATGGGGTCCCTCCAGGAGGGACAGAAAGTGAACCCATCCGATTGCTAAAAGAATCCTCATACAGTTCCAATGACCTGTATATTCCCGCTGGCTGGTTTTGGTGTGGGGACATGCGTCGCCGCAATCATTCTCTGCCTCGAACCCGTTTGTGGTTACCCGGATTTATCATACGAACACATCCCGTCACCGTTGCTGAATATGTAGAATTCTTGAATGGGCTTTTGGAAGAGGGTCGGGAGGAAGATGCCGTGAAATGGGCACCTCAAGATCGTGTGGGACGAGGAGCTGCAGTGGTTCACAGTTTCCTTCATCGGGGCAAAGATGGTCGGTTTGTTCTCGACCCATCTGAGTTCGAAAACGAATGGTCTGTTGATTTTCCAGTGCGGTTGATTCCCCCTGAAGCGATGTGGGGCTATTGTGCCTGGTATGCTGAAAAGACAAATTTTCCCTGGCGATTGCCCACGGCCATCGAATGGGAAAAGGCCGCTCGTGGTGTGGATGGTCGATTCTTTCCTTGGGGAGACCGACTGGATCCGTCTTGGTGTTGCATGCAGGACAGCCACTTGGAACGCCCACATCCCCACAAAGTGACCGCATTTCCAGTGGATGAAAGTCCCTATGGGGTTCGGGGTTTGGCAGGGAACATCGCAGATGTGTGTGCCAGCCTCGTTTCACCGGGTGGTGTGGATCAGACGCCCATGTTGCTTCCTCCCTCTGCAGATGAAGGTTGTTCGGTCAAAGGTGGGCGTTGGTTTGGTGATCCCGACTTGCTTCGTATGTCTGGTTGTACAACCATTGCTGGTGGTGTGCGCAACCTTGGCATTGGATTTCGGCTGGCGCGTAGTCTTTGATTGATTCCAAGAACATGGCTTTGGTTCATACGGAGAGCCTCTGTCGTCGATTTGGGCGTAGATGGGCTTATGCGCGGGTAGACCTCCAGGTGGAAAAAGGACAGAAATGGCTTTTGTTTGGTTCCAATGGCTCGGGAAAAACCACCCTATTGAGGACGATCGCAACATTGCTACCGCCCACAGATGGGGTATTGGAAATGTTTGGCTCTTCTGAAATCGATGAAGCACGTCGTCGCGTCGGATATCTCGGGCATCATGCAGGTGTATATGAAGACCTGTCAGGGGCGGAAAATATTGCATTTACAGCACATTTGTTGGGAAAAGAAACGGGGGATATCGAAGGGAGATTGAAACGTGTGGGTTTGTCCCCTCGGGATGCTCCTGTCAGAACGTATTCAGCAGGTATGCGCAAGAGACTTTCCTGGGCATTGTTGTTGCTCAAACAGCCCGACTTGGTATTGTTGGACGAACCCTTTTCCGCCTTGGATCCAGCAGGCGTAGAGAACCTTTGCCAAGACATTGATGAAATGGATGCGACCTTCATCATCGCTTCTCATCAGGTAGAACGTGCATCAGAACTGTGTACGCATGCGCTTTTGTTGAGCGATGGAATCCCCAGGTGGACAGGGTTGGCATCGGATGCATGGAAAGCCTGGCGAGCTGTTCAGCGTGAGCGCCCATGAAAAACATTTGGCTCATTTTGAAAAAGGATCTCCGTATCGAAGCAAGGACCTGGACACGTCCCTTGTCATTGCTCAGTTTCGCTGTCATGACCCTTCTTCTCTTTTCCTTTTCTGTGGGGCCCCACACAGCTGTTTTGCAAAAACATGCTGCTGGTTATCTATGGCTGTGCGCCATGTTCGCCTCCACCATGCTGTTTGCCTCTTCTTTTCGGGTAGAAACGGAGGCAAATGCTTTGGAACAGGTCATTTTGGCCCCAGTGTCTTCGGTGTCTATTTTTTATGGGAAAGCGCTCAGCAATCTTTTGCAACTGCTGATCCTCATGGTCCTTACTCTTCCCTTCCTGGTGGCACTTTGCGATGTTTGGTTCGTCGAATCCCCAGCTTGGCTTGCACTTATTTTGTTGTTGGGATCTGCTGGTTTGTCTGCTCCTGGCGCGCTTTATGCAGCACTCACGGCGCGAATGTCCAGCCAACAAGTTCTTCTTCCATTGTTACTCTTTCCTTTGATGGTGCCTGCTCTCCTCGCTGCTGTTAAGACCACGTCCTTGATTTTTCATGGAGATCCCATGGGACAGATCCCTTCCTGGGTCCAACTTATCGCTGCATTTGATGTGCTCTACTGGAGCCTTTGCGGGGTTTTGTTTGGAAAAGTGATCGAGTCATGAAGGCCAAGAATCTTTCCTTGTTTTTTATTGGCTTGGGTCTGTTGTTGGTGATTGTCGGACATGCACAGGGTCTCTTTGTTGCGCCAAAAGAAGCCATGATGGGAGATGTGGGCCGAATTCTTTATGTTCATGTCCCCACAGCCTGGGTGGCTCTGTTGACCTACCTCATCGCATTTGTCGCCGGTGTAGGCTCTCTTTGGACAGGGGGACGCAAATGGGATGCGACCTTGGAAGCTGCGGTGGAAGTGGGTGTTTTGCTCAACGTGATGCTCACCATTCAAGGAAGTATTTGGGCCAAACCGACCTGGGGGATTTGGTGGACCTGGGATCCTCGTTTGACCACCACTGCCATCATGGTGCTTTCGTTTGTGGGGGTCTTGCTCTTGCGGGCGATCATTGCGGATCCGGATCGCCGACAGACATTTTCTGCTGTGGGAGCCATTGTTGCCTTTGTCAACGTTCCCATTGTTTATCTTTCTGTGAAATGGTGGCGTACACTGCATCAGCCATTCTCGAGCCCTGAGACCGTGTCATCCACCATGGTTACTCCGCTTCGTATTGCTGCATTTGGCATGTTATTTTTGATGATTGGCATGATAATTGCCCGTGCGCGCATTGCTCTTCGTCGAATACTCTTCGAAGTCACAGCCCCTACACTCCCAGCCACGAAACCAGAACCCCTGCATCTGGAGGAATAATATGGAAGGCATGATTACTGGTGGTATTGGTTATGTCATTGCAGCCTATGGGATCTCCTGGGCATTCATTTTGATTTACCTCTTTTCATTGGTACATCGGAGTCGAACATGAACACCCGCCAACGCAGAACGTTTTTGGTGGCCGCTTTGCTTGTGGGTGGATCCGCACTTGGCTTTATCTCTTTTGCCAATATCGGTGAAAATCTGGTGTATTACTGGGATGCAAAACAGGTTCAAGAGGCCGGTCAAAAAGCATTTGGTGCCACCATTCGACTGGGTGGTGTTGTCAAACCAGGTTCCTTGAAGTGGGATACTGAACGCAACGATTTGCAGTTTGTTGTTACAGATGGCACGGTCGAAATTTCAGTTCAGGCCTCGGGCGCTCCGCCCCAGATGTTTCGTGAAGGAATTGGGGTGGTTGTGGAAGGCACTATGGTGAAGGGTGGGGTGTTCGAATCCGATCGGCTTATGGTCAAGCATTCCAATGAATACAGGGCACCAGAGGCCGGTGTTGAAACAAAAGATCTATACAAAACCGTGGAGGGAATTTGATCTCCCTCTTGGGACGTATGGCTGTTTTGGCTGCGCTTGGTGCTGCGGTATTCGGCGCTTTTTCTGGACTTGTGGGTGGCGCCAAAAGATCTGAAACCGGTGAGATGTGGTCACGTCGCATGGCGTATGTGGCTTTTTTCATGATGTCAGTTGCCACGGGGCTCATGGAGTACGCCCTCATTACCTGTGATTTTTCCGTTGGCTATGTTTCAGAAGTGGGTTCCACAGCAAGCCCCCTTTGGGTGAAAATTGTTTCTCTGTGGTCATCATTGGATGGTTCCATATTGTTGTGGGGCTTTGTTCTCAGTGGCTACATCGCTGCATTTGGCTGGTGGACCAAAGGTCGATTTCCTGGTCATGCGAGTTGGGCATTGGGTATCTCCCACCTGATCATGGTCTTTTTCTCATTTCTTGTGGCCGGTGTGGCCAATCCTTTTTCCTTGATTTCACCCACACCTACTTCTGGCCCAGGGCCCAATCCATTGCTGCAGAATCACATTCTCATGGTCATCCATCCTCCCGCGCTGTACCTTGGGTATGTGGGCATGGCGGTTCCATTTGGTATGGGTGCGGCCGCATTGTTGATGGGCCGCATTGGAGCGGCATGGAGCCGTGCGATTCGCCGGTGGATTATTTTGCCCTGGGGTTTCCTCACCCTTGGGATTTTACTGGGTGGTTGGTGGAGCTACGAGGTTCTTGGTTGGGGGGGGTATTGGGCTTGGGATCCTGTGGAAAATGCTTCCTTTTTACCTTGGCTCACCGCGACGGCATTTTTGCATTCATCCATGATGATGGAACGTCGTGATCAACTCAAAGGGTGGGGAATCACACTGCTGTTGGTGACGTTTCTACTCACTTTGTTGGGAACCTTCATGACCCGGTCCGGTGTGTTTAATTCGGTTCACTCATTCACCCAGTCTCCCATTGGTCCCGTTTTCTTGGGGTTCTTGGCTTTGTGCTCCGTATTTTCTGTG
>JACLAC010001430.1_pt1 | contig 29085 bp, 14 predicted proteins | sample 8027881 | NCBI WGS metagenome assembly JACLAC01 (sample SAMN15725517, study PRJNA655200) | protist metagenome | isolation source: fluorescence activated cell sorting (FACS) single amplified genomes of... | place: Spain: Blaines Bay Microbial Observatory, Mediterranean Sea | collected 2016-01-19 | reverse complement strand
CCAATTGTCGATCATGAGCGGGAACAGGTGGCGATACTGGTAGGCGCGATTTGCGTTTGATTCTCCCTGATACCAGATTACGCCACGAATGGTGTAGCCGATGGTGGGGTGCAAGACACCGTTGTAAATGTTTGAGGGGCGGTGGTTTCCGGTGAGTTGGTTGCGTGGCGCTCGGGGGCGATTGCCTTTCTTGTTCTTTTCCCAGTTTGACAAACGCTTGCGATAGTTTTCCATCGCTGTTTCATGGTCGTAGGTTTTGGCCATGATGTCCCACTTTTCAAGCAGTTCATCGTACTGCCCTGCCTCTTCGAGCACCTCACGGTTGACCCAAGCTTCTGCAGCGGAGCCTCCCCACGCGTTATCGATCAAGCCAATTGGAACATCGAGTGTTTGGTACAGCTGCCGACCAAAGAAGTAACCAACCGCAGAAAAGTTCTTAGCCGTCGCTGGAGTGCATGCTTCCCATTTGCCATTGAAGCTGTTTTGTGGTTCTTGGACGCCCACCTGTGGCACCGAGATCAGTCGGATATTGGGATAGTTGGCAGTTAGCGTTTCAAGATCGGGGTCGTTGGCGTTTCCAACTGGCCATTGCATGTTCGATTGACCGGAACAGATCCAGACTTCGCCCACGAGCACATCTTTGAAAATTTTGGTTTCGTCCGCATTGATGATCAACTCGTGGGGGCCACCTGCTGGTAGTGGATCCAGTTTGACATCGAATCGGCCGGTCTTGTCCGATTTAGTGTCAGCATCATGGCCAGCCATTGCAACGTGCACATCGATGTTGGGCTTGGTCCAGCCCCAGACATGCACCGGCATGTCGCGTTGAATCACCATCGAATCCCCAAAGATGGGAGAGGTTGTCACCTCGGCAACACACAATTGCGTGATCAGCGCAGCAGCGGCGAAAAATGTCAAAAAGCGGGTCATGCAGAGATCCTGTGAAGGTAGGAATGAGGGGGAGAACATCGTCGGGGTTAGATGATACTAGGGACAACACTCAGATGCCGCCCCTGAGGAAATTTGTCTGCTGGATTCTCGTAAATTGTTATCTTCAACGCAGCCTGGATCATGCGTCAGAGGGACTGCCAGTGGCGACTGGCGATTGGTTAGTCGGGGAGCGAGGTTGATCATGAATTGCGATCGAAAATTGATGTGTTGCTGGAGCTTGCATTGCAACGACCACTTGGTGCCTTCAGGAGCCTGCTTCTTGTCGTATTTCAACGTCTTTTGTAGGTTCCGGAAAGTCGGGTCCGAAGTGCACTGGAAAAGGTTAGACTAACATCTTGTGTTCTTCCCTCCTCTGTTTTGCTGGATTCGCTCATGCGACGAAAGATTTGTGCGACCGTGTTGGTTTTGGTCGGGGTACTAGGCATCGTAAATCTGTTTGGTGCTGGCTTCGTGGTTGGGGCAGAACGACCCAATGTTTTGATCGCGATTGCTGATGACCAATCCTATCCGCATACCTCAGCGTATGGTGATCCGGTAATCAAAACGCCAGCATTTGATCGAGTTGCAAAGGCCGGGGTTTTGTTTCGCAATGCCTTCACCCCCGCACCTGGTTGCAGTCCCATGAGAGCAGCGTTCTTGACGGGCCGTGAAATTTGGCAAAACCGTGAAGCCGGAACGCATGCCAGTACCTTTCCCCGCGATCTGCCAGTGTTCACCGAGCAACTTGCATCGGCCGGTTACCACGTTGGGATGACAGGTAAAGGTTGGGGGCCGGGAAGAGCATCTGATTGGCCGCATAATCCGGCAGGAAAGGCATACACTGCAAGGAAAGTGAAACCCGCTGACAGGATCAAGGGCATTTCCAGCAATGACTACTCCGGAAATTTTGAAGACTTTCTGAAAGCTCGTTCAGATGACCAACCGTTCTGTTTCTGGTTTGGTGCCTCGGAACCCCATCGCACCTATGAGCGGGGAGTAGGAGCCAGACATGGTTTAGACCCTGCCAAAATCCGTATGCCGGGATTTTTGCCCGGTAGCGAGGAAGTAAGGTCTGATGTTGCGGATTACCTTTTTGAAATTCAATGGTTTGACCAGCATCTCGGTCAAATGCTGGATCACTTGGCGGAAGCGGGTGAACTTGAGAACACTCTTGTGATTGTCACAAGCGACAATGGCATGCCGTTTCCCCGAGCGAAAGCGAACCTCTATGAATACGGCATTCATATGCCATTGGCAGTCGCGTGGCCGGCAAGAGTACCAGCGGGGCAGGACACTGATGAGTTGGTCAGTTTGATTGATGTGACACGCACCATTTTTGATGCTGCAGATGTAGCACCACAGCATGCCGAGCAAATGTCTGGGCACAGTCTGTTACCGAATATCGTTCACCATGGCAAAGAAGTTCAGTGGCCTCGTGAGTTTGTATTCAGTGGTCGCGAGAGGCATTCATCATCACGCTTTAATTCGCTCAGTTATCCTTGCAGGTGCGTTCGAACCAAAACGCACCTTTACATCAGGAATTTCACCCCTGAGCGTTGGCCCGCTGGGACGCCTCGGAAATATCTGGGTGCGAAGTACGACCAGAAAGGAAATTTGGTAGCCTCACGGTTGTCGCCCGAGCACGCTGGTTATCACGACATCGATGATGGCCCCACTTTGCAATGGATGATTGCCAATCGAGCTGTTCCAGCTGTGGATGAATTATTGCAAGCTGCAGTTGCAAAACGTCCAGCCGAAGAATTATTCGATATCCGTGAAGACCCCGACTGTCTTAAAAACTTGGCAGGTGAATCCAAGGTGACCGCCGTTCAGGCAGCGTTGTCGGACACGCTGACCCGGTATCTGACAAAGACAGGTGATTTGCGACAGACAGATCCGGAAGCTGCGCAAGTGTGGGAAACGTACGAAAGGGTCAGTTCACTCCGATGGTTTCCGATGCCAGATTGGTACAAACGGAATCCGACGAAAACGCCAAAGCAACTGTGGTTGGAGAAACGGCGACCCGGGAAATGATCGAAGCGATCTGGCATCAGTCGTAATGATCCCCTCGTTGGCGGCGTTAGACGCATTGATTTGTAGTCTCGCTTAGCCTGTAAGTGTTGGTGGTTGCTGGTACAAGGCAAGGTCCTTTCATGCTGGTTAAATGCAGATCAGGATGTTGGAAGGAACCCTGACCACAGATTTGGGATTGATAACTGAGAATTGTGTGTTGACGATGATTGCAATGTTGCCATGCTGTGTTTCAGTAAGGCACGAGGAGCTCAGCTTCAGTAAGGTACGTGGAGTCCAGCACGCTTGGTTGCGACAGCCTCAGAACACTCGGTCCTTGCAGCTTCTGAATCGAGGTCATTTGCCAATGCTGTGTTTCTTCGCACGTGCAGACGGTGGCAAGGAATGAGCCTGAGTCGCTCAAGTTAAGTGAAGAAGGAATCAGGCCTCGTTAAAAACCAGCGGGAAATGGAGTCGTTTGCAAGTTATTCGCCTTGGCGATCCTGTTGAACCCGTTCAGGAACTGCAATTCTGCGATAATCAAACTCTCTGAAGAGTAGTGCCAGATTGAAGGCTCCTATGATCAACCCAACGCACATAATAAAAGAGGCATCAAATATTTGGTATTTCTGCCGGTCTGCAACCTCCGCAAGTGTCCAACCCCAATTCAGAGTATGGATGGTGCTGTAGGTGTATGAAACGGTACCGGTCATTAGAACCGTGATGATGGAGGGTGCCATCAAGGCCAGGATCATAACGGTCACCAACGTTCCAATTGTGATCGAAAACATTCTGCCAAATCGGTGGCATAAGGGCATAGCGATCAATCGGATGATTCCGAGGAAGCCGGCTAAGTAACCGATCACAATCAGGGTCGTGTAGATGGGGATCTCGGCGCGTGTCACGGCCAAGTCTGCGGCGAAGCTGAAAATTCCCAGCACAGAGACGCCTGCGATTCCTGAGGCAACCGCATAGACAAAACCAGTGCCAGGGCCGGGGTTGAACCATGTTAAGAAGGCCCTTCCCAAGAATGTTTGTGGTAAGCCCCGTTGAACGCGCGGACTGAGTTCAGGCGATTCCGCCAGCATTAGTGTGCCCATCAGCAGCCAGTATCCGCCGAGAACGATAATACCCAACACAATGATTTCGGAATTGCGATCGATCAGGGCCAGCATTCCGATGCAGCCCACCCAAAGTACCTGCTGCAGAAACATCAGATAGCGTAGGCCTGTCGAGCGGTTTTCTGTTACCGGTGCGATTCGCGCAGCGGCGGCTTTGACGAAAAGGGCCATACAGGAAACCGAAATGAGGATGCACGTTCCCAGCACGACCCACACCTCAAGCGTAAGTGTGTTGTTCGAATACAGCATGCTTTCCACGGCAATGACTCCGCATGTGAATTCTGCCAAAAGAATGACCGCCATCGTCATTAATAGGGACATTGTCTGGCCAGCTCGACTGGCAGCAACGGTGGCCAGCATCAACGCAAGGGTTGTCACCAATAGTGACACTGTTGTCACAAGAACCACGAGGTAAACAATGGTCAGAAGATCAACGCCGCGTAACAGAAAGGTGAAGGCCAGACAAGGAACGACCGCGGCAAAATAGATCAGCATTTGTAAGACGCTGCTATTTAGTTTACCCATGACGATGCGAAACGAAGTCAAGTTCGTGATTGAGAGCATCTCGAACGTTGAGTCATCGATTTCAGCGGCAAGAGAGCGATGGGCAGCCAATGGGACCATTCCCATCACTGGAATCGCGAGAACGAAATAATATCCTACGATCATTGAACTGCCTGTTGGCAGATAGTAAACGTTCGGAGTATTTATCACGACACCCAGAACCGTCCAGCAGCAAGATGCGACCAACAATAGAAAGAAGGTGATGATGAATTGTCGACTTTTTAGCGACTGGCGGGCTTCCTTAATAAGGATGGGGTTTAGCCATTCTGTGATACCGCGACTTGAGCGATCAATAAATCCCCAAGGGCCCGTTTGATCGATGTCACAAGCGAGTGGATGATAGGGGAATGAATCATCAACGGTGAGATTGGTTTCGCTACCGGTCTCCGTTTGAGCTTGCTTGGATTCCACTGACTCCGTCGTCATTGCACATGCCCCTGCGTAACCTGCAAGAAAACGTCTTCCAAAGATTCACCTCTCGCGGAGAACTCGAGCAATTCGACTTCACCATGAACCAGTTGGCGTAGGATCGCGATTTGACTTTGATCACCCTTGGAGATCTCGATTTGAATTAGCTGCCCGTCGACTGATTGAAGGGTCACGTCTTCCATTGATTTGAGAATTGACAGTGCTTTCTCCACATCACCAGAAATACGGATGATGATCTTCCGAGACTGCCTGATTCCGTTTCGAATTTCGTCAACGGTTCCTGTTGCTAACAATTTCCCCTGCTCCAGAATGCCCACGCGATCACACATTTCGGATAGCTCGGTGAGGATGTGACTGCTGATCAGGATTGTCTTATTGTCGGCAGCCAGAGATCGAATGATCTTGCGTAAGTCGATCCTTGCGTGTGGATCCAGCCCGGCTGCGGGTTCATCAAGAATCAAAACAGCGGGGTCATGGATCATCGCCCGTCCGAGGCAGAGCCTCTGTCGCATTCCCTTGCTGAGGCCACGAATTGGTTTGAAGGCGAGGGAACGCAATCCGGTGAAGTCCATCACCCACCGCAAACGCCGTGTCCTTTCCCGTCCAATCAAACCGTGCGAGCGGGCAAAAAAATCCAGGTACTCTGCACAATTCGTATCGGGATAGGTCCCAAAATGATCAGGCATGAATCCAAGTCTTGTACGGACTCGATCCGGGTCGTTAACGGAGGAGAGGCCGTCAATCATTGCCTCCCCTGATGTGGGCAAAGCAAGGGTTGCCAGAATCCGCATGCTTGTGGTCTTCCCTGCCCCATTGGGACCGATATAACCGAAAACGCTTCCCCGCGGGACGGAAAATGAAACATGGTCGACCGCACGCGTGCTGCCAAAATCCCTGCACAGGTCTTGCAATTCGATCATCGGGCCTTGCCAAGACGTTGAATTTACCTGAGCCTTCACGGTAACAATCCCATCACGACATGGACACTGTCTACCAACCGGTATTTCTGCAGACCTACTCGATCTGTATCGATCGGAGTGATTGCCAAAAAAGAGCCGGCAGGCATACCCTTTTGCCCCCACTCTTTAAATCGTCGCTCCATGAGATTCACTTCCGACCCTGTGCTTTGACCATAGAGGCCAGCCCAATAGGTTTGCTGCAACTTTGGTACTTCTGCCGGTGGTGGACGGAAAGGCGTTAAGGAATCAACTACAGCACTTGAATTTGAAGGCAGCATTTTCTGGTTGCCACCAGAAGCAAGCTTCCGAGTTACCCAGTACTGACCTTGGGTGTCTCGCACGACGAGTTGGTCAATGTCGAAGGGCAATGCACTGGATATTACTGCATCTTCAGGTCGGAATTTCAGTGCCGCAATTTTTTCTGTTAGACCGTTCTGAGTCACACCCACAGAAATATACTGCCGCTGACGCCGAGGCGAAAAGAACACGCCTCGAAACGATTGTGCTGTTCCGGAAACTACGATATCTCCGCGTAGGTTATTAGATTGTTGTCTGTTATAGCCGTAGTGAAATCCAGACGGAGAATGATGCACAGGGAAAAACGCGACGTCTGATTGAACGCTTATTCCCGGTTCCTTAGCCATCACTGGAAAATACGTCTGCCGATCATGATACGCCATTTGGGCGTTGGGGATATCCAGCCACGTCAGTTGTTGAACACGGACCATTGATTCAGTGCCATCGGAAATTAACGCATACAGGAATAATCCAATGGTTGCGAATAATGCCGTTAACGGTGCAAAGAAATAGAGTAAGTAGAGCCTTTGCTTCCGGCGGAAATAAAAGTAGCTGACCGGTCCAATCAGCAAGGCGAGAAATGCATTCAGGAAAATAAAAGACTTCACCGGCGGCTGCCCGACGGCCGGAATCAACCAGTTCCAGTAATTGACGTTGCCAGCCAGCATCTCTACACCTACACGCTGTTTCCAGGTCAGTTGGTCCAATGAATTCTTGCCAACCACTGCCTGCCAGAACTGAAACGAGCCAGGGAATGGATCGTCATCAGCGATGGCGATCACCATTCCCAAGCCATACGTCGCATAGCCGATTCGATTTGCAACGGCTGTCGGGTGTTCCATGGTAGCTAGCGGGTGCTTTGCATCGGCCAATTCGGTGAATGCATCGCTTCGTTTTCTGAAGGTGTTATTGGAGTACTTTGACTCTTTGACCACCTCTTGTTCGTAGTCTTTTGTGAGTTGCGATATATCATTGACTGACTGCAGGGAAAGCTCTCTTTTTACCCCTGCGGAACCTGCAACTTGGCCGGAAGGGAGCTTTGTGATCTGGTCACTGCTAATCCAGGTCATGGCTTCCGTGTTGGTGGCGTAGACCCAAACGCTGCCGCCGGTTGCAATCCAGTCAACGATCGCTTGAAAAGACTGGGGTTGCTTAACCCGGATCCGGTTCAGCAGCGGGCTGGGGATCAAGAGAAGATCGAGTTGCGAATACTCCAGCCATCGGGAAGGTAATCGGTCCTCCTTGATTGGTCGGAACTGCACGAATGCTGGTTGTACCTCGTGTAACAGACTGAGTGCCGTTTGGTGATCTAATCTTGGAATACTCGCACCACGTTTTTTGCCGTTTGGCAGCGGTCCCTGGCCAAGCACCGTTACCAAGCCCCGTACATCGGGGCATATTTCCCATGCCGTGTTTTGCCTTTTGGAGTCTTGCGGGAGCAGTACACCGACTGTGACCGCTTGGTTGGTGTCGCTCGTGCGCAGTTTCTGTCCAGACAGGAATGTCCGTTGACCGCCGGTCAGGTTCTCGCCTTCTTCTGTTAAATGGATGGTTAGTTCATCCCATGGGTAGTAGTAGGGCACCAGTACCGTTTGCTCATGCGAACTTGCTGATTCTGATAAGAACAATTCCGTGTGATAATCGAAATCGATCGCGGTGCTGTACGCGTTTCTGGGTGAAATCGTGACGTCAATTCGACGATCACGATTGAATCGTTTACCAACTGCTGGACGCACGTCAAGATAAAGCGGTTGATATCCTTGGCCGCCTACGGCTTCCATTGAAACATCTACGGCCAAGCCCGAAGTAGTGGGAATCGCCGGGACGCGTCCTAGCCGATGTGATTCGCCCCTCGCTGGAAAAGTGCCTGCAGTTGCCAGGCAAAGCACGAAACTGCAGTACCACTGCACGCGTGTGTTCACGAATGAAGCTTTCGGTTTGATTTCTGTGACTCGGAGGCTTGGGTAACGCTTGAACGCAACGGTTTTGCGGAGGCAGCCAATCCATTGGCCACCAGAAATAGCACCAAGTAGATCAAAAACATTGCACAAATCAGAGACAACATTAATGCAATGACAATCGCCCACGTTGCCTCACCAATGAGGGCAAGACGAAAAATCACCATGATGACAGCGCTGCCACCGATCGTCAGCAACAAGAACCGAATCGATGCCTGTGGCATTAGTTTCTCATGCCTTGGCTCATCAGTTGGGGAGGACGCTGGGGGCATAACTGCTCTTTGTAACGCTACCTGTCGTGATTCTGGCCGCCGAACACGCTGTCATGCAGGCCCTCGATGACTCTGTCAATCAGTCCAGATTGCGAATTCGAATGTTCTTGAATTCTGCCCACATTGGCTTGCCCGCGTGCAATTGCAAAGCAAGGATCCCCTCCGTCAAGGCTCGGTCCGGGTGGTCTGTGAAGTCAAGTATCAACTGGCCATTGAGGTAATGACGAATGTTTTTGCCCTTGGCAATGATGACAACGTCATTCCAGTCATCCACTTTCATTAAATCCTTAAATGCTTGCGCATCAATCAAATCGTCTCGGATGATTTTCTTGCCTTTGTCTGTCCACGTTGCTTCCTCACCCACCATGCAGATCCTTCCACGCTTCCCGGTGAATCCACCTTCATCGTAAATGAAGCCGGGGACATTGGGGAAGTTTTCCTCATTCCGAATCTCATGCTGATATCCTCGGACGACCCAGGCATTCCGCGGCTTACCCTCAGTGATGTGCTTGGATCTGTATTGGATGCCCGAGTTGTTGTTGGCGGTGCAGCGAAACGACAGTCGCAGTTCAAAATCTTTGAGAGTTCCGTCTTCCCATATCAAGAAGGTGTTGCCGTTGGCCTTTTCTTTTGCGGTGGTCTCACCGTGAATCACACCGTCCTTAACAGACCACAAGCGATCATCCCCGCTCCAACCATCAAGGTTCTTGCCATTGAAGATGACTTTCATGTCATTCGTTTCGGGAGGAGCTTTATGATGGTCGGCAAAGCAAATCGAGGAAGTGACAAATAAAGAGAACGCGACAATCGTTCGGTACATAGGTGAGGACTCCAGAGGCTGATGTTGTTATTGGCAACGAGTTGCTTCATCGAGTATGGCTGACGTCGATTCGTAAAACAACTGCCAAGCGTCTTGCTTCTGTGGGCTCTCGCGTGTCTGCTTGCCCGTTTACCAAAATCGATCCAGCAAGGTCGTGAGCTTTCGGATTGTTTCCAACGCCTCAGGACTATTGGAAATCTGAGGAATCGGATGTCAGGTCAGATTGGTAAACTCCTTCGCATCATGGGGTTGGGTTCTAACGCACCAGGGCATCCCTGTATGTTTGTGTAGTAAATCCGCAATTCCAGTTGCTGTAGTGGACGTCTTGCATGCATGCAGGTCTGAATGGAGTTTTTACTCTGGTGTTAGTAAAGAGTTACGCTGAATGTTTGTTTGAATCATTGCCGCAGATGATGTTGTTGTCCTGATTGTTCGGCAGGCGGTGCACAGCGACGTCAGCGTTGATACCTTTCTATGTTGGGTTGCAGTGATGTTCCGTTATCAGTCTTAGCGTCGGCAGTTGGCTTGGGGCGAATGAGAAGAGAACATCCGCTCTCGGAGCACGAATGACACGTCTCAGTTGCCAGGGACAGGGTTTTGTTTGACTCGCTGGCACCCGCCTCGAAGGAATGTCTTGTGGTACTGCCAGATGGAGTCGGGTGTCAGGTGCACACGAGGAAAGAGGGTGAGAACCCCGGCATATAGAAAGTTCCTGAACCGTTAAGGGCTGGCATGCGTAAGCGGAAACGCTCGGTCTGTTTGTGGGCACCGTTGTTTGTGACTGTCGATAATGGATGATGACGTTATCAAAGGCGGTAGAGCAGTGATGGCCTGTCCGTGGCGGTCTTTCCTTGTGCTACGGCAAGCTTTGTCGCGGTATTGAGCCAAAAGTCAGATTACGGAGAAATGCAATCTCCGGTACCATATCCGCACTGGGAAGCCGTGTTGCAGAGGCCATTGCATCCAAAATCGGAAGTCGCGGATCGGGTGGCTCAGGTTCCCATGTCGGCTTGGGCAGGAAGTTTTCGCACTCGTTTCTAAATACAGGATGCCGTTCTTTTGGACAACGTTTCGCAATGGCTGGTTTGGCTTCTGGTGGTTACCGTTGTGCCATCGATGTTGTGTTGCATGTTGGTTCTTTACCCCATCCGGTTCTACGCTAAACGTCTAGGTTTGCTCGATCGTCCTGGTGGTCATAGCACCCACACGGAAGTGACGCCGCTCGGAGGCGGCGTGGGAATTTGGCTGGGAATCATGGTTACCTTTGCGGCGGGGACGATCACTGTCTTAGTCGCACGGGATTCTGCATGGCTTCAGCAGTATCTTCCTGAATCATTGCTGCCTTACTTGGACGGTGTTTGGTCTCGTGTAACGCAGGTTTGGTACTTGCTTGGAGCTGGAACGGTGCTGTTCATTCTTGGGTTGACGGACGACCGTTATGGGGTCAACGAGTGGATTCGCTTGGCTGTGGAGTTCGCAATTGCAGCGTTTGTCGTCTACGGGTTAGGCTTCGGGTTGACCGCGCATATTGCTGTTTCCTGGCTGACCAATGTCTTGTCGGTGATTTGGATTGTGGGCGTGATCAACTCGTTCAATATGTTGGACAATATGGATGGTTTGAGTGGTGGCGTCGCAGCGATCATTGCTGCCGCCATGGCAATGGTGATGTTATCAACGCCAGACCCTGGGACGGAGCGTCCGCAATTACTGGTTGCGGCGTTACTGCTCGTCGTTCTGGGGGCATTGTTGGGGTTCCTTTGGCACAACCGGCCCCCGGCAAGAATCTTTATGGGAGATGGTGGCAGCTATCTCATTGGCTTCCTGATTGCGGTGTCGATGTTGATGGCGACGTTCGCAGGAGGCGGAGATCGACCGCATGCAGTGTTTGCACCTCTGTGTGTCATGGCAGTTCCGCTATATGACATGACGACGGTTTTGTGGATTCGCATTCGTGAGGGGCGGAGCCCGTTCGTGGGTGATCGCAGTCATTTTTCACATCGGCTAGTTGATTTGGGTTTGGGACGCACTCAGGCGGTGCTGACGATTTACCTGGTTACCGCCACCTGTGGCTTGGCCGCTGTCCTGCTGACGCAGGTGTCATTGCTGCAAGCTTTGATGGTGCTGGGCATTGTGTTGTGCATGCTCTTTTTGATCGTCATTTTGGAATCTACCGGATGGCGAAAAAGCAAAGATTGAATAGGCGTAGGCACCAAGCTGAAGTCTCGGGCCGAGTGATCCCGCAAACGAACGTGGAAACTACGGAATCATCGGTTCGGCAGAGCACGGCAGGTGCGACCGGTGCACGGGGCAATGTTGGGGCAGTCCGTCATCGCATTACAGAACTCGTCGATCCCATGAGTGTTGGCGCTGCGTTGCTGGCAGGAGCGATTGTTTATTTGGCGTACCACCCTAGCGACAGTGTTGCAGTTGAGCGGGGTGACGCGCTTTGGTTTGCCTTGCTTGCCATTATTACTGCAACCGTGACGTGGGCTGGTTGGTTTTGGCAGTGTGCCGGTCGGCCACTTTCGGGGCTCGGCAAATGTGAGGATGTTGAAGAAGGTGTTCGGGCGTCTGGCAAGATCGGTTTGGATTTAAGGCAGGATTCGTTGAACCGGTGGACGGCTCGTTTGTCTGCGATGGTATTGAATTGGGCGGTCTGGGGGCTAGCTGCATGGATGGCCTGTGCTGCTTACGCAACTTGCCCGCCAGGTAATTTGCGAATGGCGACAAATGAAGCTTGGCTTTGGGTATCTGGGGCAGCCATCTTCTCATCGGCACGTCTGTTGACTGCCAAGTTGAGGACGCGACGGTCCTTGTTGGCTTTATTCGTTGTTTGCACCGTGGGGTTATCTGTCCACGCCTTACATCAATACTTTGTAACGCTGCCAGCGAACCGATTGCTGTATTTGGAGGACCCCGATGCTGTGCTGGCCATTGCTGGAGTCAATGCACCGCCGGGTTCATCTGAACGAATGGTCTTTGCAAATCGTCTGATGGATGGTGGACCCACGGCGACATTTGCCTTGGCTAATTCACTTGCTGCGGTTTTATTGTTTGGTGTCGTTCTGGCTGTTGGAGTATTGCGATATCGCATTGGCGTTTTAGGGCGTATTGGGATTGTGTTTTGGATTTCGCTTGTCTTGTTGTGTATTTGCGCCTTGCTGGCTGCACGCAGTCGATCTGCGACTTTGGCGATGGTAATCGCGGTAGCGTGCCTTTGGTTATCGTCGGGGCGGCTCGGTCGTTTTCGATCGAAGACCGTTATGGTCGGCCTGGGTCTGCTCTTTGTTTGTTCGGTGGGCGGCGCGTTGCTTATCGGTTTTTTGGGGAATCGCGAGTGGTTCGAGCAGGCACCGGCTTCGCTCGCATTTCGTTTTCAGTATTGGCGTGCAAGTTGGCAGATGGTGTTGGATTATCCGTGGTTCGGTGTTGGACCCGGAAACTTTCAGGCGTTGTATGAGCGGTTTCGTGAGTTGAGTACGACCGAGCAGATTGCGGAGCCTCACAATCTGTTCATTGAAACACTGACAAGCGGTGGTTTCGTCGCGTTGGGTTTGCTGATCAGCATGCTAATTGCGATCGCTGTTGTCTGTGTGCATCAAATGCGTGATGCAGGTGATGCGAACTGTGGCATCGAGGAGGCTGCGTTGTCTGATTCAAAAGGAGACAAGTGGGTTGTGGTGGGGGGAACGCTTGCATTGGTGTTGGTTTGGTGGATGGGAATTCTGGCTCTGATTTTGCCAGACCTCGCAGCGAGTATATTGGTGGTCCCAGCGGTGGCGTTTGCTGCCTTTGCGTGCTGGCCTGCGATGCGGTCTCTTGGTAGCCGCGAGATCGATTCGATTGTTCTGAGTGCTTGTGTTGGTGTCGGGGTTCATCTGATGGTTGCGGGCGGTTGGACTGTGCCCGGAGTAGCATTGCTGCTGTGGATTGGGGGTGGGTTGTTGACCCGGCAATCCATTGCTTTCACCGCTTTGAAGCGTTCGAAAGCTAGCCGTGATGAAAGCAGCAGTGCCGCGTTGGGCGCTTCCTGTGCAAAGCCATGTGCTGTTGCGGTCTTGGTCGTTGGGGGGCTGGTGAGCTTGGTTTTGACGCTCAAGTCGCTGGGGCCGGTGGAGGCAAGGAAGAGAGCGATGGCTGAGGCAGCAGAGTTGATGCAGAGTGGGCGTATCCGGCAAGCCAAGGACAAATTGTTGATCGCTGCATCTGCTGACCCGTGGTCCCCTGAGGCGATGCTGTGGCTGGCGAATATCGATCAAGTGCAACTGGGCCGCGATGGTGCAGCGGACGATGTACGTCGTTCGTGGGATTCGGCGTTGGCCGCGGCTTTGAAGCGTGCGGGGGAGGACCCTGCTGCCTATCGTCAGGTTGCGAGCCAAAGAATGCATTTGTACCAAGTTCATGGCCAGCCAGCGGATTTGCAGGCCGCGACCGAGATTTTTGAACAAGTCGCGCTGTGGAGTCCGGCAGACGAGTGGATCATGGCTCAGATGAGTGTGCTTGAAGCGGTGCGTGGACAGCCAGCGAAATCAGCGGAGTATGCCGCCACAGCGAGGGAATTATCGGTTTTGGGGGGCAATATTGAGCGAGCCCTTTCGCGTCAGCTGATATTTTTGCCGCAGAAAGTTGGCTCGCCTGCTCAAGCGGGCCCCATCCGTCGCCCTGCCGATCAATTGCTCAACCAGTTGCCAGCGGCCCCATTGCACACAACGAACTAATTGCCTGGGCTTAAACATGGTTCATGTCCAAGTACTAATTGCCTGCCGGTAATTGCCGAACAGATCCGATAGCAGTAGCGTAGTGCCGACTTAGGTCTACCTTGAAACCGCCTTCTTGACTCACAGCTGTTCCATGACAAAATTTCTACTGGGTATCGTTTTCGCAGCCGCGCTGGGAACTACTGCCGGATGGGCGATCAACTATGTCAACTACGGCAGTGTCGTCGGGTATTTTGGACCTTTCTCAACTGATAGTGATTTTCAGGCGGGCGATTTGGTTACCAGCCTGCCTGCGGATAGGGGCGATTCGGGTGCCAAGGTCAAGATGCTAACCCCACAGGGTTACGACTTTGGGATGATGAAGCCTGGAGATGAGGGAGAGCACATTTTCCGAATCGAGAACGCGGGCACGGATAATCTGCTGTTGCGACTGGGGGCGACCACCTGTAAATGCACGCTCGGGGATTTGGAGCGTGAGTCGTTGGCTCCGGGCGAGAGCACTGAGGTTAAACTCAGTTGGACAGTCAAAGAGGGTGGTGAGCCGGAGTTTCAGCAGTCGGCTCAGATTTTAACCAACGATCCAGACAAGGTTGCGATCTCGCTGGAAATTACCGGTAGGATTGTGAGTGACGTGGACCTTGTACCGGCAACATGGAGTTTTGGTGAAGTGGGGACTGGAGAGCCACTTGAAATCACCGGAAAAATCTACAACTTCATGGATGAGAAGATACGACCCGGAAAGCCATCGTTTAGCAGCGATGAGTTGACGGAATTCTCGACCTTTGAGGTTGAGGAGTTCACGCCCACGAAGGAAGAGGATGGCATTCGGGGAACCGCGATTCAGGGCTTCAATGTGAAGGTAAAAGTACGGCCAGGGATGCGGCAAGGAGCTGTGTCACAAAACTTCCAGATGCCGTTCGAGCGGTTGGACGAAGATGGAAATCCTATTCCGCTCACCGAGGAAGCGGCCGCGTTAGGTGGTGAGGTGGTCCTCGTCCGAACTACAGGGAAAATTGTAGGTCTGCTTGGCATGATCGGAGCCCGATTGTCCGGCGCAGAGGGTGGTGGTTATCTCTATGATTTGAGCAAGCTGGGAAAAAAAGGGAATCTCAAGGCCAAGGCATTCGTTGTTCTGAGAGGTGATGAGCGAAAGACGACAAAATTGAAAATTGCCGACAAAGTCGTCCCTGAGGGTTCCATCAAGGCCACGCTCGGAGAACCAAACGACCGCGGTACAATGACACTTTTCCCAATCGAAATTGAGCTGATTCCGGGAAAAGATCGGGTGGAACGTCTTGGTACCACCAAGGATGACTACGGCTCGATCTGGATTGAGTCCGATAACATCAAGATAACGCCAATGCGTATTGCAATAAAATTTGCTATCGACGGCGAGTAAGTACTAGAAAACAAGTGTTCCAAGGACTGGTAGTGAACCATGAAGCTCGCATCCATCAATCCGCGTTGTCGGAACCTGCAGTTAGTGGATTTGCTAGCCACTGGGCTACGCGGCCCTATTCTCGTTGCGTTGCTATCAATCGGGGTTTCCGGCTGTTCCTCTGAGGACCGCGCCGAGGACATCTCTCCAGCAATCGGCCGGGATGGTGGTTTGAGTGATCCGCCGCTCGATCCGCCTTATTTGACCGATTTGAAGGAAGGGAGCGACGAGGGGGTGACGATGCGGTTTGGTGATCCCGGGCAGGCGAAGCCAGCACAGGATCAACGCAATCCACAGGATATTGGCACGGCAGTCGCAGTGAGTGAAAGTGATGTACCCGCGGCCTCAACGTTCGTTGATGACGACGCGGCATCTGGCAAGGGCATCATTGGTCCAGAGGACTACAAGACGTGGACAGCGCCAGATCTGACACTTGTGGTCACAGGGCAGCAGCATGGTTACATCGAGCCTTGTGGTTGCACTGGCTTGGATCGTCAAAAAGGCGGCGTAGCCCGCCGCTTCACATTGATGAAGCAGCTGCGTGAGCTTGGATGGACACTGATGCCATTGGATGCGGGCAATCTGGTTCGACGCTTTGGTAGGCAGGCAGAGGTAAAGCTGCAGCAGTCAGTCAAAGCGTTGAAGCTGATGGGATACGATGCTGTCGGGTTTGGTAGCGACGATCTGCGGTTGGGTGTGGGCGAGTTGTTGGCGGTCGCGGCTGCCGAGGACACGCCACAGGAAACACTCTATGCATCCGGAAACGTGGTGGTGATTGATCCTTCCCTGATGCTGCAAAGTAAGGTGGTCGAGAAAGGTGGTCTGAAGATAGGTGTGACCAGCATCTTGGATGAGAAGTCGATGGAAGTGGAACCCGGTGGTGACTTGGGAATTGAGCCTGCGGTTGAATCAACTCGCAAAGTGCTGGCGGAATTGAATCAGGCGAACCCTGACTTCAAGGTGTTGATGTTCTTTGGAAAAGAAGATGCTGCCCGTGAATTGGCCAAGACTGTGCCAGGATTTGACTTGATCGTGGTTGGCGGCGACGGCGGCGAGCCTACCTATCAGGCGGAGCAGATCGAGGGCACTGAAACTCGGATGATCCTGACGGGGAACAAAGCAATGTATGCAGGTTTAGTTGGTTTGTATTCCAAGGGTGAATTGAAGTACGCGAGGGTGCCGTTGACCCATGAGTTTGAAGACGCACCCGAGATGCGACAACTGATGAAGGAATATCAGGAGCAGCTCAAAGACATTGGCTTGGAGGGATTGGGGTTGAAGCCGATCCGGCATTCCTCGGGCGAACAATTTGTCGGCTCAGAAGCTTGTGGCAAGTGTCACACCACCGCTTACGATATTTGGCAGGGCACGCCCCATGCCGAGGCGACTGAGCACATCGTCAAACCACCTGCCGAACGTGGTGACATCGCCCGGCATTTTGATCCGGAGTGCATCAGTTGTCATGTGACAGGATGGAACGCTCAGGAGTATTATCCTTATGTCTCGGGCTATCTTTCATTGCAGAAAAGTCCACATTTGACCGGTAATGGGTGCGAGAACTGCCATGGGCCGGGGGCCAGTCACGCCGCCGCAGAGGCCGAGGGCGCGACCTTCACCGAGGAAGTGAAACTTCAGTTGCGGGAGTCGATGAAATTGCCGCTTTCCAAAGCTCGGGATAAATGCATGACGTGTCACGACTTGGACAACAGTCCGGATTTCCACGAGGATGACGCGTTTGAAGACATCTACTGGCCAGAGGTCGAGCACTACGGCAAAGATTAGAGTTTACTGAGTTCTGTTTGTTGCGGATTTTAAACCACAGATCTCGCGGGTGGCCGGCAGTTGGACACTCGCTGCGTGCAGCAAGTCGCGTTTGCGGCACAATAGGGTTTCCCCCTTCCTTATCCCACGTCGTGGCTGGCTGTTACGAGCAGTGAGCAGAAGTCTTGAAGGTGCTGGTCGAGTCTAGGTTGCTCTGAGCGGTGCTGAGTGATTCCGCACGCATAAAAAAAGGCGAAGCCGATCTCGAAAGACCGACTCCGCCTCGCACGGGGGGACGCTTAATATCTTGGTGTTGTGCTTGTGGTGAGTTGTCGTCCCCTCACGAAACAACAATAGTCCCAATGAATTCCCCGCATGGGAATTCCCATGAATTCTATTAGGTAATTTGGCGAAAGCAGGAGGTTGAAAGTATGCTTGTGCCGGTTATATGGATTGTGTCGATCAGATTCATTGACATTCCTGCAAGCGGCCCCTCAAAATGCGTCCGCGAGCTGGCATACCCGCGAAAATTGCCTCAGTCATGAGAAGGAAATCGATGAAGCAGACAAACCATGATTTACCCGAACCTTTGGATGTAATCGCGGTGGGGGCCCACCCGGATGATGTCGAGATTGCGTGCGGTGGCACGTTGGCCAAGCTTGTTGCGCAGGGGTATCGAGTTGGCATCGTTGACCTGACGGATGGGGAACCGACCCCAAATTCTGCGGGCCCCGAAATCCGCTTGGCTGAAGCACAGGCGGCTGCGCGAACGCTTGGCGTTCAGGAGCGAATACAGCTGGACCTACCCAACCGCAGGCTGTTTGACTGTTTTGAGGCGAGGGTGGCCTTGGCGTCACAGTTTCGACGTTGGCGACCGCAATTGGTGCTGGGATTTGGAGCGAAGACTCCCATGGCCTCGCCGGATCATTGGCAGGCAATGCAGATCACTGATGCCGCAATCTTCTACAGTCGCTTGACCAAGTGGGATCAACACTTTGCCGGGCTTCCTGTGCATACCATCGGTCGGCATCTGTACTATCGACTTGCGGTCGAACCAGACACTCTTGTCGGTCACACGCACCATCTGACAGTCGACGTGACGGAAACGATCAAGGCAAAGCTGGCATCGATCGAATGCTATCAGACGCAGTTTTCGCACAAAGCCGGAATTATGGACCGTGTTCGTGCAGCTGCAACCGTCACAGGGGCAGCCGCAGGTTGCACGGCGGGCGAGTCGTTTGTAGCAGCGAAACCGTTCGCTGTGGATGATCTACTTGCAACTGTGCTGTGAAAATAAAGAATCATCAGTTGCACGTCGCCTTGGGATTCCGACGAATCTTCCGCCGTGGTATTCCACTGCCCGCTTTGCTGTGAGCGGTTTGCAGTAGTTGAGTCTTCTCATGCTGAATGACACAAGAAGACTGAACTCTGCTGCTTCGTTGTCCTACCGCATCAGCAGGGTAAATGCATCAAGGTACTTCTGCACGCTTTCGACATCGGTTTCGGCCCACCCTGCTGTTTTGTGACGAAGCACAGCTAGCTTCAAGGCTTCGAAAGCATCGGCGACATCATCGGGAAGCTCTGGTAATCCGGCGAATGGTTGAACCGTGGGCTCATGGGTCTGGTCTTGGGCAACACTGGCAGCATTCGCGGCAACGCTATCACCACCGCCTACGACACTCAGCTCTTCTTCTTCACCGAAGTCAGGTGATTCGTGTAGCGGGCCGGAAGCAACTCCCGAGTCTTCACCGTACTCTTTGGTCCGTCCACCGCCTTGCGCTGGTAAAACCACATCCTCGTCAGTGTCGACTTCTACAATTTCACTGCTGGTGGGGCGTTTTGATTCGACGGCACCCTCGGCTTCCCAGCGTTTGTTGCGCATTTGGGACACGCTCCATGATTCGCCGGCGGCGCCTTCGAGCCACATGGGGGCATCATCCCAATCCAAGGCTGCAAGGAAGTGACTCCAGTAGAGTCCCGAGTAGGTTTCATAAGTTGATGCAAAGCGATCATGCACGCGGCGCAATCGTCCAACGTGTGGTGCAGTGACGCCGCCTACACGCCGAACCCACGCTTCATCCGAGTATTGGTGGGAATCGACACCTGATTCGACCAATGCTTCACGCCACTGGCTGATGATGCGTCCTTTTTCCCAGTTCGTTGTACTGATCAGACTGTTCCAAAGCCCAACGAAGGGTTGAGCCAGTTCGGCAAGGTGACCTTCATCTGCCTCGAGTGTCTCTGATTCCGTGTCGGAGTCGGACTTGTTCCAGGCATCCTCAGCGGCATCTGCTTCAGCCACGTCTTCGGGATGTGCCAGATTTTCCGATGCAGAGTTCTTCGGCGTGGATCCAGTGTCTGTCTCGCCGGCTTGGGGAGCGCCATCTGCTCCCGTTTCGCTGTCTGTCGGAAAGGGAGTTTCGTAGCTGTCGTCAGGGGTCATGTGCGTCCGTCGCGGAATAAGGGCGTCGATGAAGTAGACACGTACGCTACCCAAACCAGCCCGCACAGGTGAAGTCACTGATCCGTTTTTGCTTGCAGTTACGCAAATAACGGGTTGGATCGTTCCAGCTGGGGCATCTTTGGCGTGTGGATAACCTGTTCGGTTTGAGGATGCTGGCGGTCTGAATGCAGCCAATTTGTAAATATCCGGTCAGCGTGGTAGGACATTGAGCGGTTCGTGCCTGCGAATAGCGAACATTTCGCTTGCTGTCCTCCCCCCCCTCCCGAAAACAGAATGGTGTTGGAATCACGATGGTCTTCTCTCTAAATCCATTGTTTCGACTGAGAATGCGACTCTCACAAGCTGGTCGATTCTCAAACCGAGTGAGTTTGAAAATCGGCTCGTTGTCGATTCTTCTTTTAGGCATTTCATTGTGCGGGTGCGATTCGAAGCCTGTGACCGGGCCGGTCGATCCCGGTAGCACCCTCGGCGGGTCGGATGAGCCAGTGTCCGAGGCCGACATGACGGAGGAACAGCCAATTTCCACTGATGCCGCTGCCAAACCCACTGCCACTGATTCCAATGCCACTGATGCCACAGACAAGGAGCCAGCGATGAGTAATACCGATGGAAAACTGTTACGGCACGCAGTGTTCTTTTCGTTCAACGAGGATTCAACAGACGAAAATATTGCGGGTGTCACCACAGCGTTTGCGGCCTTGCCCAGCAAGATTGAGTCGATCTTGGATTTTCAATGGGGCACCAATAACAGCCCTGAGAATCTCGATGACGGATTCACTCATGGATTTCTTTTGACTTTTAAAGATGAAGCAGGAAGGGAGGTCTATCTTCCACATCCGGCTCACACCGGTGAGTTTGCAGACACCCTCAGGCCCCATATGAAAGATGTGTTTGTGATCGATTACTGGGGCACGCCTCATCAAAACGAAATCACGAAACAGCTGAAACACGCTGTGTTTTTCAAGTTCAAGGATGACGCCGATCCAGTCGCCGTGAAGAAAGTGGAGCAAGCGTTTGCCGCGCTGCCCGAAAAAATTGATTCGATCAAAGCTTTCGAGTGGGGAACCAATAACAGTCCTGAAAGTCATGATGATGGCTTTACCCACTGCTTCATGGTCACATTTGATTCCGAGGAAGGACGCGAAGTGTACCTACCACATCCTGAGCATCTGGCATTTGTTGAAGTGCTGAAACCAGTGCTCGATAAGGTCAGGGTGATCGATTTCTGGGCTCAATGAAATCGCATCCAAATTGGCGAATGCACCGCGGATTGAAATACTGCACCGACAGGGGGTGATGATGGTGTGTGCGTCAGGTAGATCTATATCGATGAATTTGAACGCAGTCTTTTCGCGTTGCCCCGATCGTTTCAGCGACATTTCATGGTCATTCGAATCGCTCGATGGCGAAGGGGGCTAAGTCAAACGGCATGGGTAAGCCGAGTGCGAGCTGACTTGCGATCTCACCCAGGGGATGAACTAACCATCCATTTAACAGAAGAAGGCGAGAACCTGACCGGCGGTCAACGGACATTCCTGTCTGGACAGAAACTGCGCACGAGCGACACCAACCAAGCGGTCACAGTCGGTGTACTGCTCCCGCAAGACTCCAAAAGGCAAAACACGGCATGGGAAATATGCCCCGATGTACGGGGCTTGGTAACGGTGCTTGGCCAGGGACCGCTGCCAAACGGCAAAAAACGTGGTGCGAGTATTCCAAGATTAGATCACCAAACGGCACTCAGTCTGTTACACGAGGTACAACCAGCATTCGTGCAGTTCCGACCAATCAAGGAGGACCGATTACCTTCCCGATGGCTGGAGTATTCGCAACTCGATCTTCTCTTGATCCCCAGCCCGCTGCTGAACCGGATCCGGGTTAAGCAACCCCAGTCTTTTCAAGCGATCGTTGACTGGATTGCAACCGGCGGCAGCGTTTGGGTCTACGCCACCAACACGGAAGCCATGACCTGGATTAGCAGTGACCAGATCACAAAGCTCCCTTCCGGCCAAGTTGCAGGTTCCGCAGGGGTAAAAAGAGAGCTTTCCCTGCAGTCAGTCAATGATATATCGCAACTCACAAAAGACTACGAACAAGAGGTGGTCAAAGAGTCAAAGTACTCCAATAACACCTTCAGAAAACGAAGCGATGCATTCACCGAATTGGCCGATGCAAAGCACCCGCTAGCTACCATGGAACACCCGACAGCCGTTGCAAATCGAATCGGCTATGCGACGTATGGCTTGGGAATGGTGATCGCCATCGCTGATGACGATCCATTCCCTGGCTCGTTTCAGTTCTGGCAGGCAGTGGTTGGCAAGAATTCATTGGACCAACTGACCTGGAAACAGCGTGTAGGTGTAGAGATGCTGGCTGGCAACGTCAATTACTGGAACTGGTTGATTCCGGCCGTCGGGCAGCCGCCGGTGAAGTCTTTTATTTTCCTGAATGCATTTCTCGCCTTGCTGATTGGACCGGTCAGCTACTTTTATTTCCGCCGGAAGCAAAGGCTCTACTTACTCTATTTCTTTGCACCGTTAACGGCATTATTCGCAACCATTGGATTATTCCTGTATGCGTTAATTTCCGATGGCACTGAATCAATGGTCCGTGTTCAACAACTGACGTGGCTGGATATCCCCAACGCCCAAATGGCGTATCATGATCGGCAGACGTATTTTCCAGTGATGGCTAAGGAACCGGGAATAAGCGTTCAATCAGACGTCGCGTTTTTCCCTGTGCATCATTCTCCGTCTGGATTTCACTACGGCTATAACAGACAACAATCTAATAACCTACGCGGAGATATCGTAGTTTCCGGAACAGCACAATCGTTTCGAGGCGTGTTCTTTTCGCCTCGGCGTCAGCGGCAGTATATTTCTGTGGGTGTGACTCAGAACGGTCTAACAGAAAAAATTGCGGCACTGAAATTCCGACCTGAAGATGCAGTAATATCCAGTGCATTGCCCTTCGACATTGACCAACTCGTCGTGCGAGACACCCAAGGTCAGTACTGGGTAACTCGGAAGCTTGCTTCTGGTGGCAACCAGAAAATGCTGCCTTCAAATTCAAGTGCTGTAGTTGATTCCTTAACGCCTTTCCGTCCACCACCGGCAGAAGTACCAAAGTTGCAGCAAACCTATTGGGCTGGCCTCTATGGTCAAAGCACAGGGTCGGAAGTGAATCTCATGGAGCGACGATTTAAAGAGTGGGGGCAAAAGGGTATGCCTGCCGGCTCTTTTTTGGCAATCACTCCGATCGATACAGATCGAGTAGGTCTGCAGAAATACCGGTTGGTAGACAGTGTCCATGTCGTGATGGGATTGTTACCGTGAAGGCTCAGGTAAATTCAACGTCTTGGCAAGGCCCGATGATCGAATTGCAAGACCTGTGCAGGGATTTTGGCAGCACGCGTGCGGTCGACCATGTTTCATTTTCCGTCCCGCGGGGAAGCGTTTTCGGTTATATCGGTCCCAATGGGGCAGGGAAGACCACAAGCATGCGGATTCTGGCAACCCTTGCTTTGCCCACATCAGGGGAGGCAATGATTGACGGCCTCTCCTCCGTTAACGACCCGGATCGAGTCCGTACAAGACTTGGATTCATGCCTGATCATTTTGGGACCTATCCCGATACGAATTGTGCAGAGTACCTGGATTTTTTTGCCCGCTCGCACGGTTTGATTGGACGGGAAAGGACACGGCGTTTGCGGTGGGTGATGGACTTCACCGGATTGCGTTCCCTCGCCTTCAAACCAATTCGTGGCCTCAGCAAGGGAATGCGACAGAGGCTCTGCCTCGGACGGGCGATGATCCATGACCCCGCTGTTTTGATTCTTGATGAACCCGCAGCCGGGCTGGATCCACACGCAAGGATCGACTTACGCAAGATCATTCGATCTCTGGCTGCCGACAATAAGACAATCCTGATCAGCAGTCACATCCTCACCGAGCTATCCGAAATGTGTGATCGCGTGGGCATTCTGGAGCAGGGGAAATTGTTAGCAACAGGAACCGTTGACGAAATTCGAAACGGAATCAGGCAGTCTCGGAAGATCATCATCCGTATTTCTGGTGATGTGGAGAAAGCACTGTCAATTCTCAAATCAATGGAAGACGTGACCCTTCAATCAGTCGACGGGCAGCTAATTCAAATCGAGATCTCCAAGGGTGATCAAAGTCAAATCGCGATCCTACGCCAACTGGTTCATGGTGAAGTCGAATTGCTCGAGTTCTCCGCGAGAGGTGAATCTTTGGAAGACGTTTTCTTGCAGGTTACGCAGGGGCATGTGCAATGACGACGGAGTCAGTGGAATCCAAGCAAGCTCAAACGGAGACCGGTAGCGAAACCAATCTCACCGTTGATGATTCATTCCCCTATCATCCACTCGCTTGTGACATCGATCAAACGGGCCCTTGGGGATTTATTGATCGCTCAAGTCGCGGTATCACAGAATGGCTAAACCCCATCCTTATTAAGGAAGCCCGCCAGTCGCTAAAAAGTCGACAATTCATCATCACCTTCTTTCTATTGTTGGTCGCATCTTGCTGCTGGACGGTTCTGGGTGTCGTGATAAATACTCCGAACGTTTACTATCTGCCAACAGGCAGTTCAATGATCGTAGGATATTATTTCGTTCTCGCGATTCCAGTGATGGGAATGGTCCCATTGGCTGCCCATCGCTCTCTTGCCGCTGAAATCGATGACTCAACGTTCGAGATGCTCTCAATCACGAACTTGACTTCGTTTCGCATCGTCATGGGTAAACTAAATAGCAGCGTCTTACAAATGCTGATCTATTTTGCCGCGGTCGTTCCTTGTCTGGCCTTCACCTTTCTGTTACGCGGCGTTGATCTTCTGACCATTGTTTACCTCGTGGTTCTTGTGACAACAGTGTCACTATTGGTGACAACCCTTGCGTTGATGCTGGCCACCGTTGCTGCCAGTCGAGCTGGCCAGACAATGTCCCTATTAATGACGATGGCGGTCATTCTTTTGGCAGAATTCACATGCGGAGTCATTGCCGTGGAAAGCATGCTGTATTCGAACAACACACTTACGCTTGAGGTGTGGGTCGTGCTGGGAACGTGCATCCTCATTTCGGTTTCCTGTATGGCCCTTTTCGTCAAAGCCGCCGCTGCGCGAATCGCACCGGTAACAGAAAACCGCTCGACAGGCCTACGCTATCTGATGTTTCTGCAGCAGGTACTTTGGGTGGGCTGCATCGGAATGCTGGCCCTGATCGATCGCAATTCCGAAATCATTGTGTTGGGTATTATCGTTCTCGGCGGATACTGGCTGCTGATGGGCACACTAATGCTGGCGGAATCGCCTGAACTCAGTCCGCGCGTTCAACGGGGCTTACCACAAACATTCTTGGGAAGGGCCTTCTTAACATGGTTCAACCCCGGCCCTGGCACTGGTTTTGTCTATGCGGTTGCCTCAGGAATCGCAGGCGTCTCTGTGCTGGGAATTTTCAGCTTCGCCGCAGACTTGGCCGTGACACGCGCCGAGATCCCCATCTACACGACCCTGATTGTGATCGGTTACTTAGCCGGCTTCCTCGGAATCATCCGATTGATCGCTATGCCCTTATGCCACCGATTTGGCAGAATGTTTTCGATCACAATTGGAACGTTGGTGACCGTTATGATCCTGGCCTTGATGGCACCCTCCATCATCACGGTTCTAATGACCGGTACCGTTTCATACACCTACAGCACCATCCATACTCTGAATTGGGGTTGGACACTTGCGGAGGTTGCAGACCGGCAGAAATACCAAATATTTGATGCCTCTTTTATTATGTGCGTTGGGTTGATCATAGGAGCCTTCAATCTGGCACTACTCTTCAGAGAGTTTGATTATCGCAGAATTGCAGTTCCTGAACGGGTTCAACAGGATCGCCAAGGCGAATAACTTGCAAACGACTCCATTTCCCGCTGGTTTTTAACGAGGCCTGATTCCTTCTTCACTTAACTTGAGCGACTCAGGCTCATTCCTTGCCACCGTCTGCACGTGCGAAGAAACACAGCATTGGCAAATGACCTCGATTCAGAAGCTGCAAGGACCGAGTGTTCTGAGGCTGTCGCAACCAAGCGTGCTGGACTCCACGTACCTTACTGAAGCTGAGCTCCTCGTGCCTTACTGAAACACAGCATGGCAACATTGCAATCATCGTCAACACACAATTCTCAGTTATCAATCCCAAATCTGTGGTCAGGGTTCCTTCCAACATCCTGATCTGCATTTAACCAGCATGAAAGGACCTTGCCTTGTACCAGCAACCACCAACACTTACAGGCTAAGCGAGACTACAAATCAATGCGTCTAACGCCGCCAACGAGGGGATCATTACGACTGATGCCAGATCGCTTCGATCATTTCCCGGGTCGCCGTTTCTCCAACCACAGTTGCTTTGGCGTTTTCGTCGGATTCCGTTTGTACCAATCTGGCATCGGAAACCATCGGAGTGAACTGACCCTTTCGTACGTTTCCCACACTTGCGCAGCTTCCGGATCTGTCTGTCGCAAATCACCTGTCTTTGTCAGATACCGGGTCAGCGTGTCCGACAACGCTGCCTGAACGGCGGTCACCTTGGATTCACCTGCCAAGTTTTTAAGACAGTCGGGGTCTTCACGGATATCGAATAATTCTTCGGCTGGACGTTTTGCAACTGCAGCTTGCAATAATTCATCCACAGCTGGAACAGCTCGATTGGCAATCATCCATTGCAAAGTGGGGCCATCATCGATGTCGTGATAACCAGCGTGCTCGGGCGACAACCGTGAGGCTACCAAATTTCCTTTCTGGTCGTACTTCGCACCCAGATATTTCCGAGGCGTCCCAGCGGGCCAACGCTCAGGGGTGAAATTCCTGATGTAAAGGTGCGTTTTGGTTCGAACGCACCTGCAAGGATAACTGAGCGAATTAAAGCGTGATGATGAATGCCTCTCGCGACCACTGAATACAAACTCACGAGGCCACTGAACTTCTTTGCCATGGTGAACGATATTCGGTAACAGACTGTGCCCAGACATTTGCTCGGCATGCTGTGGTGCTACATCTGCAGCATCAAAAATGGTGCGTGTCACATCAATCAAACTGACCAACTCATCAGTGTCCTGCCCCGCTGGTACTCTTGCCGGCCACGCGACTGCCAATGGCATATGAATGCCGTATTCATAGAGGTTCGCTTTCGCTCGGGGAAACGGCATGCCATTGTCGCTTGTGACAATCACAAGAGTGTTCTCAAGTTCACCCGCTTCCGCCAAGTGATCCAGCATTTGACCGAGATGCTGGTCAAACCATTGAATTTCAAAAAGGTAATCCGCAACATCAGACCTTACTTCCTCGCTACCGGGCAAAAATCCCGGCATACGGATTTTGGCAGGGTCTAAACCATGTCTGGCTCCTACTCCCCGCTCATAGGTGCGATGGGGTTCCGAGGCACCAAACCAGAAACAGAACGGTTGGTCATCTGAACGAGCTTTCAGAAAGTCTTCAAAATTTCCGGAGTAGTCATTGCTGGAAATGCCCTTGATCCTGTCAGCGGGTTTCACTTTCCTTGCAGTGTATGCCTTTCCTGCCGGATTATGCGGCCAATCAGATGCTCTTCCCGGCCCCCAACCTTTACCTGTCATCCCAACGTGGTAACCGGCCGATGCAAGTTGCTCGGTGAACACTGGCAGATCGCGGGGAAAGGTACTGGCATGCGTTCCGGCTTCACGGTTTTGCCAAATTTCACGGCCCGTCAAGAACGCTGCTCTCATGGGACTGCAACCAGGTGCGGGGGTGAAGGCATTGCGAAACAAAACCCCGGCCTTTGCAACTCGATCAAATGCTGGCGTTTTGATTACCGGATCACCATACGCTGAGGTATGCGGATAGGATTGGTCATCAGCAATCGCGATCAAAACATTGGGTCGTTCTGCCCCAACCACGAAGCCAGCACCAAACAGATTTACGATGCCTAGTACCCCGACCAAAACCAACACGGTCGCACAAATCTTTCGTCGCATGAGCGAATCCAGCAAAACAGAGGAGGGAAGAACACAAGATGTTAGTCTAACCTTTTCCAGTGCACTTCGGACCCGACTTTCCGGAACCTACAAAAGACGTTGAAATACGACAAGAAGCAGGCTCCTGAAGGCACCAAGTGGTCGTTGCAATGCAAGCTCCAGCAACACATCAATTTTCGATCGCAATTCATGATCAACCTCGCTCCCCGACTAACCAATCGCCAGTCGCCACTGGCAGTCCCTCTGACGCATGATCCAGGCTGCGTTGAAGATAACAATTTACGAGAATCCAGCAGACAAATTTCCTCAGGGGCGGCATCTGAGTGTTGTCCCTAGTATCATCTAACCCCGACGATGTTCTCCCCCTCATTCCTACCTTCACAGGATCTCTGCATGACCCGCTTTTTGACATTTTTCGCCGCTGCTGCGCTGATCACGCAATTGTGTGTTGCCGAGGTGACAACCTCTCCCATCTTTGGGGATTCGATGGTGATTCAACGCGACATGCCGGTGCATGTCTGGGGCTGGACCAAGCCCAACATCGATGTGCACGTTGCAATGGCTGGCCATGATGCTGACACTAAATCGGACAAGACCGGCCGATTCGATGTCAAACTGGATCCACTACCAGCAGGTGGCCCCCACGAGTTGATCATCAATGCGGACGAAACCAAAATTTTCAAAGATGTGCTCGTGGGCGAAGTCTGGATCTGTTCCGGTCAATCGAACATGCAATGGCCAGTTGGAAACGCCAACGACCCCGATCTTGAAACGCTAACTGCCAACTATCCCAATATCCGACTGATCTCGGTGCCACAGGTGGGCGTCCAAGAACCACAAAACAGCTTCAATGGCAAATGGGAAGCATGCACTCCAGCGACGGCTAAGAACTTTTCTGCGGTTGGTTACTTCTTTGGTCGGCAGCTGTACCAAACACTCGATGTTCCAATTGGCTTGATCGATAACGCGTGGGGAGGCTCCGCTGCAGAAGCTTGGGTCAACCGTGAGGTGCTCGAAGAGGCAGGGCAGTACGATGAACTGCTTGAAAAGTGGGACATCATGGCCAAAACCTACGACCATGAAACAGCGATGGAAAACTATCGCAAGCGTTTGTCAAACTGGGAAAAGAACAAGAAAGGCAATCGCCCCCGAGCGCCACGCAACCAACTCACCGGAAACCACCGCCCCTCAAACATTTACAACGGTGTCTTGCACCCCACCATCGGCTACACCATTCGTGGCGTAATCTGGTATCAGGGAGAATCAAACGCAAATCGCGCCTACCAGTATCGCCACCTGTTCCCGCTCATGATCGACAATTGG
>JACLAC010019033.1_pt1 | contig 29090 bp, 24 predicted proteins | sample 8027881 | NCBI WGS metagenome assembly JACLAC01 (sample SAMN15725517, study PRJNA655200) | protist metagenome | isolation source: fluorescence activated cell sorting (FACS) single amplified genomes of... | place: Spain: Blaines Bay Microbial Observatory, Mediterranean Sea | collected 2016-01-19 | reverse complement strand
GTACGTCCAATCATTGCTTGCCTGGTCGTCGTTCGTGCGTTGGAAGTATCGCTTGCATGGTCGATGGGCCGCGGGTGGCCTGCACTACAGTTTCTTCAACCCACTTCTTGGAGGAGACACGTTGTTTTCGCAGACGTTTTTGTTGGAGTTGTCGAACTCCCTGCTGTGCATTCAAACATTTGTGAGTTCTGGAACTCGCTGTTGTGCAATGTGCAGAAGAAGAGGACGATTTCCTGTCAGCTATTCGACTGAAACGCGGCCATGTATCGATTAGGGATATTCGAATTTCTCGGATTGTTTGGACATTGTAGCGCAGCCTTCAACTCATGGTAAGAAAATGTGGAAAAGCAACGGAGCCATTCGGAACTAAGTGCACTACGGCTACAGCACCTTGTATAGATAGAAGATGCTTGCAACTTTCAAGACAGGATTAGGGAAAATATGAACACGACTTGCTGATGCATTCGCATTCTGCAATTGGGTTCGTCTTTTTTTGTACAAATCCGCTAAGCTCTCTCGGCAGTTGTCGCGCCCTATCGACGAGTTTCGAGATCCCCGTCTTCGCCCCGTTCCTCAAGAGATCGTCAACGCTGTATTCACACGACTGCGTCTATATAATATTCCAGCGTGGACCACTCCAAGCTTTATTCTGTTTCGCTGGTTATTATTTTCGTTGAACAATATTTAGTCTGCACGTCAGACACCATCTGAACGGCAAACACCATCTAGGCGAAGCAGCGTCGTCCGCTGTCCCACACCGGCAGTACACCACCAAGCGAAAATGTAGACCCTAGCACTCGAGCAGCGTCGCTGACACGGTGCTGCCCGCAACCATGCGAACGACTCGAAGAGTGATCGACTCCTGCACTGAAGCTTGCAGCCTCCTCATCAGTCAAGCTTCCATCCTCCTCCACGTTATCCTCTGAACCACGTGTGGACACGACACCGTGACGATGCCACGCCGCTCTCACACTGCCTGTGCTAGATTTTTAATCTCCTAGCCGTGTTGTCGTACGCCCCATGCTAGCCGTGTTGTCGTACGCCCCATCGACCCATTGCCGTCAAAAGTATCGTCGTTCGTGCGTTGAAAGTATCGAAGAACGGCGGGTGGAAGTAAAAATCTTGGCAATACGTAAAAATCTTTGCTCATTTGGCCGCAACGGTGCCGTTATGGCCGCCACCGCGGCAGCTGCGTGGCCCGCGGTCGCGGCGCCGCTGGACGTGGCCGGAAGGCCGTGTTTATTTGCTGCCGGTGGTGGTTTCGAACGCGCCGCATCGGGCATGGCGGCGCCAGGCTTCATACTGCGGAACTGCTGCGGCGATGGCACTGCTGCCTCTGCAGCGGCAGAGGGTGCTGTTGGCGGCATCGCGGGCCCTCTTGGATGGGCTTTTCGGAACTCTTGGACCGCATCCAAGGCGAACGAAGCCAAACCCTCCGACGTCGTCTCCCTACTATGCTTGTCGCCAGGAATACTTGCCGTAGCGGCTTCTTTGCCAGAATCGCCAGCATCTTCTCCTTTCCCCCTCTGTTTGAGCACGCCCTGCTTCGGCGCGCTGTGTTGGTGAAGATTTTGTTTTGCAATGGACCCATGCTTCTTTCCCTGCGGCCGTACCGTGTGTTGGTGTGAACCTCGAGCAACACCGCCCGCTACTATCGACAGATTCGAAATCTTGCGCCCAATGCCAAAGTCCACACCATCGTGCGGTGGTGCGCCGTGCACCGATGACAGATTCGAGATCTTGCGGCCAATACCGCCAAAGACGCTCAACTGCCGCTGTTGTGGAGCTCCACTGCTGCTGCGCAACATCGAAGGTGACCGCATCTGCGATGTTGCGCTGTTCGTCGCACCGTAGATGGAGCCTCCACCGTAGATGGAACCGCCTCCACCGTAGATGGAACCGCCTCCACCGTAGATGGAGGTGTTTCTCATACTGCTCAGTGCACTACCACCGCTTATCATACGAGGCACGACGTTGTCCGACCCTATCGTCGAGAGCTGCCCGGTGTGACGCGCGGAGAGCATCGCGCTGTGCGCGATCTCACTGAGCAGGCTTTCTTCTTCAGCGGCTTTCTCTTTGATTGCTTTCTGTAGCCTGTCCCACGAGGAAGATGCTTGACTGCGTCCCAATTGTCCCGAAGTAGTGCCCGCATGGTTGTCGTCGGCTCGCGTAGCTGCATCTCGTTGACTCGCTGTACCCGCATGCAGTTTTTTCGCCTCTGCGCCGACTTTTTGCCTGGCGCTCACACTGTTGTTGGACAAGTCCAGGACGTTGGGCTGGAGTTTGTAGGGCCGATTGCCGAAGAACTCGGCGCCCGCGATGTGCCAGTTTTCGTGCCGAAAGGTGTCGCGCAAACACAGATGCTTAATGCGTGTGACCTGCGCTGCGCGCCCGATTTCCCGCAGCGCAGTCACCGACAGGTTACTGTGCATGACATGCAATTTTCGATCCAGACCCCGCACCAATTCTAGCACCAACCCCAGCATGTTCGTGCGTTGAAAGAACCCGTGCGAAGAACGGCGGGTGGACGTAAAAATCTTGGCAATACTTGCTCAGTCGGCTATCAGTATACTTGTGTGCAACTTGATCAGATATGGGCGAGCCCACCATGCATGACCCCTTGTTTTTTCGCATGAGTCCGAATCTCCGGGAGCAGCAGATCGAGACTACGTGGCACGGCGCGCCAGACGTCGTGGACGGAGGGTAGGGGTCGTACTACGAACGTTTCAATCAGCACTCTATTTGCATTTCAGTGTTGCTCGGGCGACAGAATGATGTGTGAAAAGTGATTTTCCTATGCCGCAGTCAAGTCCATACTCCTCATGAAAATGTCGACAGCTCAGTGACGTTCTTATGTGATCTGAAGTATCCTGTGATAGCGTGTGAGTGGTGTAAGCATTCAAAATTTGGGATATGAAATACTATGAACTGCGCAGGAAGAAGTCGAAGGAGCGTGTGATAGCTGTATTCCGGAAGCTGATGCTCGAGCCTGGCTTTACTGCGCCCTTTTCACGTGGAGAAGCTGATGTGGACGGCCTGACAAGCGCTGGGTTGATCGGGGAGCGTCTGCGCGAAGCGGTCTCTGCGGCATTCGCCTCTTTGCTCGAAATCGGCGATGCTGATGGTGTCTCGACGGCCGCGACGCTTGATTTGAATGAGCCGACAGGCTGTCGAGGCGGCGAACTTCGAGACGAGCACGTAGCGACGGGCGGCAGCACAAGTTTTCTAGGGAGGATTTTCGGGCGAGGACATGGTGGATTTTTCGACGATCCAGGAGATCGTTTTCAACAACCTGCAGCTGACAAAGACACAGACGGGCATTGGACGGACGACAGTTCCTGTTCCGACGACGAAGTGCGTGGGGCCAGTAGTGGGGCCATGCAAGAGCAACGCCGACCAAAACAACGAGATGATGGTCGATCCAGCAAACAACGCGGCTGTGCTCTCGATGGCATTATGCCGTCCTCTAGTCCGCAACCCCGTTGTCTGACACCGGAAGGGCCATGGATCACATCGGGTTCGTCGAGTTTCGGATCATCGGACTACGATCGGCCAGGCAGCGATGCGGAAGACGGCACACCGGACTACGAAGACTTTCTTACTGTCGTTCTCGAAAAATGGACCGAGGAAGAAGAGGTGAAGTCTTTCCATTACTGGGCCTTGCGCAAAATCTATCTTGTATGCTCAAAGTACTCCCGTCTGCGCATGGGCACAAATTGGTTATGATACAGTGCAAATTATCGGACATGTGGACCGATTAATAAGGTGTGCCGATGTCTCCGATTGCCCAGATAGAGGCCCCAGTAAACGATGCTGTCACCGCGCATCACGCAAGAAACGATATTGAACACAGTGTGTGAACTGTCAAATTCCAATATTCGAACATCAAATATGACATGGTGACGGCATCGACATGCTTTTGCCATCTCTTTAGAACAAAAGTGAAAAACTTGTCTCTAAAAAAAGGACGAACTATGGCGGATACTATTCCGCGACTTCGGAATGGACGATGACCTGACGCTGTCAGAAGTGGTGGTCGGCGACGTGGCAGACCAAATGAACTTGTGCCCACGGCAGATCGCCACGAGCTCACAGCAGATGATCGGCCACACAATTCTCCCGCACGAGTTGCAATTCGTACGATGAAAATATGAACCACATGTGCAGTGCACTGTCTACCCGCGATCGCTCCCATTTTGTACGTGCGAAAATTGCTCCTGGAGGCTATTGTTTTTGCCGATATTGCGGAATAATGCTACCGTAGTCGAGTGAAGCCAACAGTGCTCTAGTGTCCTTCGCGTATAACGCAGGGGCTTTATTCATGGCGTCCCATTGCTGGAACGCGCGCTCTCGCATTCGAATAGAGAGTAGCGGCAAACGAGTGTCGATTGATTTCTTCACCTCTTGTCATACGTGGTGATTGGTGAACATTTCTTAACGCATTAAATGCAGCTTGTCGCGGTTTTCCAAGTGGACCTAAAGGCCGCGCGTGCCTGGCGACCGGAATTATCGTTGAAGGCCAAAACGCTGATTGAGAAGGCGATACCGGCGATGAAGGCGGTCGCGCTGGAGCGCGTGAAGGAGGCGCGCGAGGATCGCGAAAGGCGTGACCAGCAAGAGTTGCTGCTGCGGTCGGATAGTGGGACACAGCTGCTTGCCGGGGGAATCACAGTCGCCCCGTGGTCCGACCCCATGTCCTCGTCGCAGTCTTCACAAGGGTCTGCGGCATCGTTTACCCTCGCTAGCACGAAAAAACGCGGCATGAACCGTAGACGCGGCGGTAAACCTCGAGCTAACAGCGCCACGGCGAAAGTCACCGGTGCTGGTGAGCTCCAGGACTTCCGAAGCAAAGACGCTGCTGGAACGGCAAGTGACGGGCTGTCGGGTGGGTCCATGAGTAGCACATACTCGACGATGTCTGCGTCTGCGCTCGCGCGCATCGACGAAGGGGGTGACTTTCAGCACGGGGCCGGTGGTGGCAACGCCATGCCAATAAATTCTCCAGACGTTGCGGCAGTGATGTCGGCCGATGGAGTCTGTGGCGGTGGCCCTGGGTCGCAGCAGGTGGTCACCTCCTCGGATGGTTTCGCCGATGGCGAGACGAGTGACGCTTCGCAGCTCGGTACAAATGCGCCACCGCACTATGCGGGGGACGAGGAGGAAGATGGCGGTGAGTATCCATCGAGTCCTGCGTCGTCAGCCACCGCAGAGAGAAGAACACCTGGAACAGTATCCTCAGACGCGCTCGAGCAATTATCGGAGGCGCGGGAGACCGATTATCTTGACCGCATGCGCGACGCTCTCAAGCTGCAACTAGATGCGCAGAATAATCGGAGCTCTGCGGGAGGTGGGTCAGCGAGTGCAGTACAGCGTGCAGCCTGCCCCCCAGCTGCGAGAAGACTGTCCAAGGAATCGCCCTGGGCCAACCGTGCGGCCGAAAGAAAACACCCCCAACACGGAAATCATCGCCAGTCTCCTCCTTCCGCCATCGCGTTACCTGCGCCCAGCACATCCTTGCGTAGTCACCCCTTGGAATTCGGTATTCTAAAGTGCTTAAAAAGACTGTTCAATGCCCATCGTCAGTATCGTTATTCAATGGTCATCGTCAGTATCGTAGAGTGTAGAAAAAGCAGTGTGAGCGTACTGTAGCACGCATGCGCAAAGCAGAATGCAGCGAGTAGAAAAAAGCGCACATTGTTGTGAGTCTTTGCTTGCAGTAAGTTTGACCACTGACGCATTATTACGCACTTCACTACTAGCAGTATGCCAGTACGATGAATTCAATTGAATCGAAACGCCGAAAAAAAATACACCGCTGCCTCAGAAGCGCGTTCGATTTTCGGCGCGTGGCATCGACGCACGCGTTTGCGGATCCTGCGGCGGTTGATTCACTTCCAGTCCGCGGAGCTCCTGCGGGACATCGAAGACTACGTGAAGGTTTTTTTCGCAGCGTCGAGTTTTCAGTCTGAGGAGTAGTAGTTGCCATGGTCATGACTGTTTTCCTCCAGTATCTGTCATGCACTCAAGGTGTGTTTTTTATTTTGCGCAAGTTTCAACAATGTGTAGGAGTTGTGAATAACAAGTCAACGTCGGTCGAGCACGTCTTCAAGGACATTCTGATATTTCATGTCCAGGACAAGTTGTGGGCAAAGTGCTATGCCCAGCGTCCGTGTCAGTTGTGGTTCAATCTCTGGTACTTCTCACACAAGCACATGTCTGTTTGTGTGATGAGTGCATCATCATTGATCATCGTCATCTGCAAATTATCACAGAAGCACCCCCTGGCGACATTGTCGCCCGCCGCCGCAGGGCAGCGGCTCCTGAGCGAGGACGGAGAAGAAGGTGTTGGAGGAGAAGGCGTTTTGGACGAGTGGAACGCGCTGCGGCACCGGCGTCGACATCTACTGCGGTCCATGTCGGGTGGAGGTGACTCTGCTGCTTCGCAGGAAGCTGCAGATGCGCCTGCACCGACAGTGTCCGAGGCATCTGATGCGCGTCACACCGACCACCCCCCACAGCCACCTCCATCAAGGTTAACGCGTTTTGGCCGGTGGACGCGCAAGATGTGTCGCTTCTTGGTGGACGTCACGGTGTGGATTTTGTTCGTGAGTGGGAGCGTTTGGTCGTTGAAGCAGCTGCACGACAGTAATTTCCAACTCGACTTCCTGCCTCCAGCGTGGATGTGACGACAAAAACTGACACATCTGACGCTTGTCGAGTGAAACAAAAACTGCGGTTCGACTTGCACGGATTGGCAGCAATATGCAGCGAACGGTGTACATTGGGACACAAACAATGCACAAACTCACCGCATTTTCACTAGGTGTAAAAACAGCTGTATCTCGTCCTAGTAAGCACAACACTGGACCAAGCTACCGTTGTCTGTCGGAAATGTCATTGCCGAAACATCGTCATATCAGATGCCAACTTCCACCCCTTATACTGACCCGCACGTACACTACTTTCGGAGAACGGAAAAAAGCGCGAAACTGGACTGCGTACTTGGGCTGTAGTTTTCGTATTCTTGGTACGATCGATGCCACCGTGATCCCCATGCCACGTACACAAATGGCGGCAAAAGTACGTCGCCAGCAAGAACGGGGCCGCGACGTATGGAGATTGTTTCCGGCGTGTTTCTATCTCGACTCTTAATGTCATACGCATGTCGAGATGATAGCATGTTGCACACGCACCAGAAGGCGATTTATTTGTCCCATGTTCAAAATAGTATGTTCATGAGATGCGCTTCAGCAAGAGACTAGAGTATGTTTCCTATGGCCTACATGATTTCGCATCGTTGTCAGTGACATGAGCGCTCAGGGATGCAGAAGATATATCTCGTTCGTGGTGTCACGCCGTGTACTAAAGCTGTGCCGAATGAATGAATACGGAGCGTGCGACGACAATCGCGGAAAACATAGATGAGATTTCGAACAGGCGAGGGGCGAGATTCATGCCCGTTCGTGGCGTGAAAAAGAATGCGCAAATGCACTCTCTGATGTACACGAGGCAACGACCGAAAAGCCATCCTGAAAAAAGCTCTCTTGTAGAGTGCAAAGCGTTTTATGGGCACGTACGTCTTTCGAACCAGAGAGAGGAAGGAACCTTGACATGGCTCGATCTGTATCTGTAGCAGCGGCCCTGGGCCCTCGCATGGCATGCATGATGCGTGGCCGTGATGCATGCTAAAACATACGGGCTGCAGCAGCAGCCGATTATAGGCATGTGCACAGGGAATTTTCTGAAATTTTGACTGCACGGCGACCCCAAGTGCGTGCGCAGCGAATTTTATCGTCCGGCGATGTTGTCAGCATGTTCTTGCAGCATTGTTGAGAGTCTGACAGAAGGAAAAGCAGAGGCCTGGGCAAAAGATAATAGGATTTCGCAATTCATTGAGCACTGTCTGACAGTCGGTGTCACTTTTTTCGTCTTCTGCAGAGCAGTTTCGTGGTGTTCATGATTCTATCAGTTAGCGGGGAAAGTTATTTTATTCGTTGAACAACTAAGCAGGATCGTTGTGAGCATCTCCCCGCACGAGTATTTTCAGCGTGCATGACATTTTCAGGAGCTGTATTAGTGTATTACAGTTTCCCATGTTGATCCCGGCTCATCTATCTGTTCTTGGGTATTGTGGGCACAACGAATGAAATCGCACGATAGTTACCTCGGAAGTACGATGAGTTGGGGATGTGAAGTCCAGAGAGCATTCTCAAGGCCGAGGACAGCAAAAGTTCGAAGAGAGCATTCTGAGGGGGCACAGCAGTTCACATGCTTGGTGAGGTGTCGTTAGAAAACATGGGTTGACACATGAGTGATAAAAAATGAGTTTTAGACTAGTGGGCAGAACGGATGAACGTTGATGGTTTATCGTGGACTACAGATGGTCCAACCGCAGCCGTATCGACTGAAGAAAAATTCTTTCGTGTCGCGAGCATATTTCCGATCTCTTGGAGACTGTGTCACAAGCATGGTCTTTTTTTCATTCGAAGAGACGGTCATCGCCCCTTTTTTTCAGTCTTTTAGCTTGGAAGAAACCAGCACAGGATTTTATGGGCATGGCGCATCCCAACGAAAAAACGCGTCACATTGCCTTGAGAGAAACTAACTTTCTGTGCGCAAGAACTCAACTGCATAGATTTCCCGTGTGACGTCGACTTCCCGTGTCGGTGTTTTTTCTGCTACACCAGATTTTAGAGTAGCGACGGCACTCCCCGATTTTCTTCAGTGTAAATACGTGCGATAGGGTCTTTGTCAGTACTGATGTACGAGCATGCGCAATGCGCATAAGAACATTATTGGCATCGGCTAACGCATCGCGCAATCATTGCGCTGGCCTTACATAGCGAATACAGTCATTTTGGCTCGCAAAAATTAAGTGAGACCGAAGAAGAATGCCTTCATGATGAAGAATCTGACAAATGAGTTAGAAGAATTCAATGAGAAAGAGGAATTGATAGAAGTAGCCTAAAAAGTAAAGCAAAAATGCGGTTGGGGGGCTCGGAATTACGCGGGCAGAAACATGCGTTGTTAGCAAGAGGCCCCACGCCTGCGGTAAGTGCGGCCGCCGACGTGGGTGCCGCAGCTGCTGATCCTATTTCGGAGTCCAACAGCTCGACTGGAAATGGTAGAAGGTGGAAGGCGGGGAGACTTGTTGCTATGGGCGTGACCGTGGCCGCTGGCGTGATAGGGTCCGGATTATTTTCTGTGATCGGGTTTCTTCGGGAAGGGCAGAAGAAGAGTGCGCAGCACACCGAACTGATGAGTTCGAGTCATGAACAGCAGCGTCCTCACAGTGTGATGGCAACAACTTTGCAGCGCTCGTCGATGCGTGTGTACGCTTTAGATGAGCTTTTATCTCCCGAGGAAACCGAAGTCTTGATAAACGCTACGAGGGCTCCTGGTGGCGAGAGGCACACCCATTTGGAAGACTCGATAATCGGTGGTGGGGGATTTCACGGTGCAGCCGATCGTCGTCCTCGCACGAGTGAGACAGGAGTGCTTGATGAAACTCAGAGGATGGGGGCAGTGAAACCGTTCTTCGATAGCGGTACTGGCCTGTTGGAACGGCTAGACCACTCGTACTTTGGCGAGGATCACGTGTTGTCGAAGCTCGCGAAATCGCATCCGGACATCGTCTCGCAGCGTTGGGAGCAGCAACCGTGGAGTGCTCTTATAGGTCCTCGCGATGCGGATGAAACAAGACTACTTAAAATCATGCAGAAGCTGCACATAGCGAGTCGATCCCCGTATCCTATGGGTGAACCCATGCAAGTAAGCAGGTACACGAAGGGGAAAAAGTACGACATGCATTTGGATGACGCATGGGACCCCCATGGGATGCCAAACGAGGTGACCCAACCGACTTTCCAGTCGCGGTTCGCGACGGTCTTGGTGTACCTGAATAAGGTGGAGTCGGGAGGGTACACGATTTTTCCCAAAGTGGGGCAGTGCGGGCGAACCAACGGTAAAGGCGGTAGTACCAATGTCGATCATAATCTGTGCTGCAACAATGATTACTTCACGGCAGATGAGAGCTCATCGGACGACACCCCGAGACTAACGCGATCAGATCCAATCCCAGGCCGTGGAGTTGTCTTCTTTTCGCACACGGAAATCGAGCAGTATATTTGGCATATGCTTCTAAACACTGTTTCATGGCATTTCATCACTAAATAAGAGAACATCATGGTGCTGCGTTGCCGAGAGAAATCTTCTTTTTTGTTGTCTGTGTTGAATTCTGCAGAGTCGTTTGCGAGACTGTCTTCGCAGAGAACATCGATTGCCGGAGCAAAAAGCAAGCGCGATCGACACGGTTCATCATGTCATGCAATATGGGCAGTATGTTATGACTTTTGTGAGAAACATCATCTTGCATGTCGTACAGCATGTTGCAGTCGTATATACAGCATTCACGTAAGCCCATTGTGTAGGGACGGTTGAAAAACATTCTCACTTCTGCGCTCTCAGCGACGAGCTGCTGCATGGAGAGGACGGACAGACGAAGATGAAAAAAACCGTGGAGGAGAATGGCTGGCACGGCGCTTGCCCACCGTTTGAAGGTTCGGAATCATAGTTTCTCGTTCATCACATACCGGGGTGTCCAGGGATTTTTCTGAACGGTTTTCGACATCGGAACCCAGCGCCCCATAGAATCTTGCAAAACTTGATGTCTGAGACGAGATTCAATGGGGCACGGGGTTTCGCATCTTTCGTTGCATTTCTTCGCAAAAAACCCGGGGCACCCCGGTATTCATTATGACTGACCGTTCACCGGGCACTCCTCCACGTTGCTGGCGGCAGCAATTTATTTCCCGCACATTGCCAGATTGCCTGCGTGGCAAAGTACTTCACAATTGATGTTGGTGTCCACGGCACTCCGCGCGTTATCTTCTCTGACTCTCAATGCAAGAAGTTTCTAGGTAAAGGCTCTGTAGAATTTTTGTCTGACATCATCTGAGTGCGAACTCATGCACCCCAGGCGAGAAGTGGGTGCTCCAACTGTGGACGACACGAGGGATCGATTACCGATTGACCGCGCACTTGTTCACCAGCGAAAAGAAGAAGCGAGAGGTCGACAAAAAGCCAGCGGCTGCAAAGAAAGCGCAGACTGCCAAGAAAATGCAAGCGGTTGAAATGACGAAGACACATGTCAACCTGTAGCGAGTCAGTGCGCACTGGCTCTAGCGAGTCAGTGCGTATTGGCTCCGGCATTATATCCTCCTTCTCAACATAAACAACGCTGTTCGCACATGATGATACGAATTCCAGAAGTTTCAGCGCATGCTTTGGTAGACACATTGATTTACGCCCTCATCTCCTTCCCCAATTTCTCCCCGTGTTCGAGCGTTTCTCATGCTTGTTGCCAATCAGTTATCCCTGGGGGTAGTAGGGTGGTCATTAATGCAAGGGTAGTCACCGAGTAGAACATTATTGATCATCCTTCTCAGCATAACAGCCTTCTCCTCACCATGAGAGCTGGACGTACTAACTCGTAGCTTAGGAGCCTTTTCCTCAGCATACGAATTTGATTGTCCTGCGATGTAAGTTGCCAGCATGTTTCTGGAAAACGATCCCGCGAGCATGCATGCCCGCGTGTGATTAAAAAGATCTCACTTTTTCGCATGCGTGCCCGCGTTTCTGGAAAAAGATCTCACTTTTTCGGATTTCGTTCTTCGTGCATTTTCCTTCGCCTTTTCATCGCATGCTCTCAGTGCCATTCACGTGGTAGTCGCGGTGTTTTTTCTTCTGACAGTTGTGCGCATATCAGTCAATCCAATACTCGGGGGGAGATTGAATTTACAGGCATTGAAAACAACGTGTGCGCCAGCACTAGAGTAGGTTTTGTCTTCTTACGCATTAAAAAAGCGATTGAATACTACGCGAAAAATTCTTTCCTCGATTGTTGTAAGAATCCCGTACATAGCTAAGGACGCGGGCTAGTGAGCTTCTTCGCGGATTATTATAGGCAGAACACTCTCTCCCGAGTGGTGTCCCATGTACTAGCGTTTCTTTCGTTGTTGTGAAAGTGAGTTGGTGTTGCATTACCGGTGGCAGAAGGAAAAGCAGAGAGTCTGGCAGAAGGAATACTATAGCAGAGGTCTGGCGAAAAGATTAGCGGCTCGCAGTCGATCACTCTCTGAAACCTGGTGTCACATTTGTCGTCTTTTCCGCAGCAGTTTCGTGGTGTTCACTAGTCCATCAATTAGCGGGAAAAGTTATTTTATTCGGTGTGAACATGTGAGGCTACGTATAGAGTGTGTATCTGTCGCAGGTAGGCACCACAGTTTCTTTTCTGTAAAAAATGTATTTCGTCGTAATGATGCAAAACGTAGTTACTCGGTTTTAGGTCATCCCGTGATTCGGTCGTGAGCTTGAAGTGTTACAATAGGTAGGGCGGAAGCTTGCAGAGGTTCAGGCCCTGTCGTTGTCGTTAGCGCTAAGTTGCAAGCCTGCGCGCAGGAACTGGATGAGTGAGAGTGATCTGGACGCGTATAGCGTAGTGCAAGAAAAGCGATTGAAGCCGTCCTGTAGGTAGTTTTTCCGACTATTCGCTAGGGTCATGCAGCACTGCATGCAGGAGTGCTAAGTCGTTGACACGCTATTTTGCGCACACATGCAAACAGATATGCGCATTTGCCATGAGTCTTGGTTCTTCTTAAGCATTGCAAAGCATTCCGTTGTGCACCCATGCAGGCCTATGATGGACTGCAGAAACGACAATCTGGCACTGCAGAGTGATCGTTTCAGGACAAGTCGAAACCCTATCAACATGAGTCGTTCGACCTCTCCCATACTGGTTTCAGCATGATTGACCCGTCTACTCTCCATAGAACTATTCATCGTCCATTTGAATTGGTGGCGCCTCATGATGCTGGAATGCGAGTTCGAGTACATCAAGTCGGATCTAAAATAATTCGCCGCTGACATGCACTCCAGCCGTCCATATACAGTTCGCCCCCAAGGCAAGTGGCGGCCTCTCGTACAGGCTCTCTCTGGCTCGTACAAATCATTCGCTCTCGAACATGCGAATCACTCAAGCATCTTCATACCGGCGACGCAGTGCTGCAGCTCGCAAAACACACACACAGACATGAGCTATATGTGCGTTCATGAGCAACATAGTGCATGAATTTGCATTTCCGCATACTGCGCGGAACTGCGACTCTTGCGAGAACAGCGTGTGCGTCTATCGCTGAAACCATCGCTAATGCCACGGTGATAAGAGGTTTTCTGATATGCTGATATAAGGCGGTGCCACGCCGCGAAGGCGCGCCATGCCGTTTCGAGTGCCGGCGTTGTTTCGCCGGGCGCGGGGTGCCGATGATCGCCGTAGTGGCGCTAAAACAGACGCAGCAAGTAAGCCACCATCGAAAAAAATATCCCATCATGCTGCTGCCGCGGGGCCGGTGGGGGTAGGAAGGCCGGCAGGGCCCAACGATAGCAGCGCCGATGAAGAAGAAGATGTTGCAGATGAAAGCGCCCGCGGGGGCAAAAAAAGTTTCCACCGCGAAAAAGAGATGAAGAAGAAAAGTGGCGCTGTCGCGCCCCATCAGTCTAGGAGGGCGTCCTTACCACTTGACGACAAGGGCGCAAGCAAGCAGCGCCATGCTTCGGATTCGACGAAAGGAGCCACGGCGAAGCCGAGACGAAACGAGGGATCAGGGAAGAAGAAAGCCACGGCCGATGGCGCCAGGTTGACCGCCGCGGCGCCGGTAAGTGCCGGCACTGGTGCAGACGCTACAACTGGCGTTCTGGCCGAAGAAGAGGAGGAGGAGGAGGAAGAAGAGGCTCCTGATGTGGGGCCAGAAGGCGCTAGCGCGGTGACAAAGAGTGGCGTCCAGTATGCGCCGCAAGTTTCGGCCAGAAAGCCGAGACCCGTTTTGCAAGTCGGAAAACCGGGTGCGGGCAAATCGAGTGGGCCGCACACAGGACACGCTGTTGCGCCCGCACAAGGATCCGCTTCGGCTGCGGATGAGGAGGAGGAAGAAGTCGCAGAAGAAGAAGACGAACCGCCACTTGGGGGCCCCGTCCATCAGAGAAGACGAACCGGGCACTTCCGTCCATCAGAACTGCACCTGATGCAGTTCAGGAGTTGCTGGAGTACTTACGTGGGTCGGCCACTTTTGAAATAAGAAGATCGAGAGACTCCGTCAGCGTTGTCCTTCGAGGAAGCCACGCGCTGCAAAACCGATTATCTCATTACCATGTGAACCGTCAACCGCCACGACTCTCCGTAAAGGATTCCCATTTGTCGACAGGGAGCATTTTCTGGTCCCCAGACGTGCAACCACCAAAGAACCCTGAATTTCGAGGGTTGCGAACGACACGAGTACTCCGGGTCGCAACGAATCGACCAACGCGGCTGCCGGCTACTGCGCTATCGACCGAACGCTTTTCCTTCGCGCATAGATTTTTATGAATTCAATCGACGACAGTCGATGTGGCAATACGCCACTGCAGCTCGATGATCAACGGCGCCCTGCCGTGTGACGTGCAACTCTGGGTTCCTAAGTGGACTTCAGCAAAGAGCGCTAGCGCTGACTCGCCTACCTTTGTGCTTCAAAGACTCGACGTACGAACTTTCACCGCCTCACTGTCACCTGCGGCCCCATCAGATTATGCCCCGCTCGATCGGATCCGAAAATCACGCGCCCCCGAGTGCACCCTGGAGGACTACGTCGCGAGCTAGGCGATCATGAAGCCGCTGCAAGTCTACGTGCTCCGTTGATGCTCGGAGCATTTCGAGGCGCCTCTTCTGTTTCACCACGCTCATCCAGATCTGGATGCACCGCTGCCGGTGGGCCAGCAACTCCTTCCAACATTCGATACACCGACGCACGAAGTCTAGGGCTCTCATTTGCAGATGCCTTTTGACCAAGCACGAGTTCCGCTTCTTTCGAGCTGCAAACTCCATCCAAATTTCGATACACTGCCGCGCAATGTGCATGTGCTCGCACCGCTTCCGTCGGGCCCACACCAACTCGTGCCAGCTCTCGATACACCGCCGCGCAAAGTCTAGGGCTCTCTTTTGCTGACGCTTTTTAACGAAGCGCTCCTTTTCAGCAACAACATTTCGCCAACCCTGGATACACACCCGCAACGCTTCTCCGAACCGCCGCTCCCGAAGCGCGTCTGCCCGGCACTTCTTTTCGACAACGACATTGCTCCAGGTTTCGAAATGCCCCCTCACCATGTTTTGGACCCTCACTTGGAAAAGTCTCTCCGCATGCGGATTCACTAATCCAGCTTCGACCACTCGGGAAGGACGACGCGCGGGCACTTGATCCGCGCGCTGCATCTCCTCCTCGGACACCTCGTTCAACCATATAACTGCCGCTTGCCATGGCTCTGCTGCTGCAGCATCCATGGAGGGCGGTGTTGAATGATTCCGATTTTGCCTTAAATGCAACCGAAGCTTCCCGTGGAACGCGTGCTCTAGTTGCTCCCACGCTCTCCGAGACTGCTCCAACTCGGACATCGCCGTGCTCAACTCTTCGCGCAAGCTCGCGTTCCAACCAGCGTCGCCTGTGACTGCACCGCACTTCTCAAAGAATTCCACCGCCTCTGCGGTTCCGAGAAACCATTCCCAGAGCTTCTTGGTGTCCAAATTTGGGACTGCGACTACCTGTGGCGCGTAGCGGCGGACCGCCGCCATGCGTTTCTCAGATCTCGCAAACCTCTTCTCATGCGCTTGTACACTCCGCTGAAGTTCCGTTACCACCTGCTCAAACCTTGCAGAATTTTCCATTTTGTAATACTCGAATAATCACAACCACATCACGATGACTTCATGACTCATCAAGTTGATGTCAACCACGATAAATTTACAGATTCCATTGAAGACGAACCCCAAGTGGCGGTGCCCCCAAGTGGCGGTTCTGATGGACGGAAGACCACTTGGGGGAAGACGAACCGGGCACTGCCACCGGCTGCAGGGGCACACACTGTTACCATGGCTGCGACAGTTGCTGCGAGCGCATCGCAGCATGAGATTGGGCCGACGCCTTCCGCTGTTGCTCTGAAGCAACAGCAGAAGCATCTGCAGCCCGTGACAACTGCACAGAAAAAACAATCGTCACGCTCGAGCAAACCGCCGCTTCAGCAGGCTGTTGGAAGCTCAACGAAGTTGGAAGGAAAAACTTCTGGCGCTCAAGCGCCACGGCAATCAGCGTCGAGCTCGAAAACCCGTCTGGCCAAGCGGCACACCATGAGCTCCAGGAAGCCTACCGAAGCGGCACAGAATCGGATCGATTTCCGTGGAGCGATCCCTGACTCTGGTGAAGAGGAAGAGGACGATAGGGACCAACTCGACGACGACGCGCATACGAGCGATACACTGGGCGGAGATCCGAAGCGTGGCACTAGTGTGCAGAAATCAGAGGAGCATGACGCCGTGCATCTGCAAGATCTGGTGCCCCCTACGCGCGAGCCACGAGTCCAAATGATGAAGAAACGTGCCGCCGCTGGGGTGTTGTCGCCGGCAGCGGCCGTAGAAGAAGAGGTGTCTGTGTCGCAGGTCAGAAAATTTTTTCTAGATTTCTTGCCGCGCACGCGCAATCGCGCATACCGCAAAATTGATTTTCATTTTGAGCAGTTGCCCAGTGCATGTTGTAATATTTTCTGCGCCCATTGTGATTGCTGCCGCTGACGGGTTGCGTCATGTAAAGTGTATTGTAAAAGCTGTGTAACCAGTAGGTGGCGTTCCTTACGAAGAGTGCGTTTGCCCCTGCAGTTTCTAGGGTACAGCCCTGAGTAGCGCTGGTGCAGCGGTTTGCTTCGCAAGGTTGTGCCACAAAGATGTTTGCAGAAGCGAATCGCTACTCCAACCACAGAAGCAAGATGCGGCGCAGGATGCATCTACAGCCAGGGGGCTGAAGGACCTGAACGCGATGCGCATGCAGCAGTGGAACGAAAGAGAAAGGATAGTCCGCGGCGCAGAGTCAATGCCTGAACCTGCAGGAGAAGAAGATGCCGACGGTGTGAATGTGGCGAGAGGAAGTGCAGCTGCCAAGGCCGACGCTGGTCGCATCGTTTCCATGAGGAAGGAGCTGAGCACTAGTAGTGTCTTGCACCGAAACTCGTACATGCAACGTGTCGATGATACGGCGACGACAAAAATCGACAGACTCGATGCGCCGTCTCGGATAAGACGGAAATCCATGGAAAATCTGCAGAAATCCATCGCCCACTCCATGACGCTGCACGAGGAATTTAAGAAAAGCCAAAAACAAAAAATGATGGATGTGCAAGAAGAGCAGAAGCGCAAGAAGGCCTCAGCGAAAGAGATGAACACCGTCGCGCAGAAAAAGGAATACGAAGACGCCGTGAAGGCAGCCCAAGAGTACGCCGATTCGGTGTTTGTCGGTGGGCATGTTTTTTCCGCGGGAGGCCATGCTGACGCGAATCTTGCTGCGGCAGAGCCAGATGATGGCGCGCACCATGTGTCTTCGCATCGGGCCGCGGTCCGACGTGAATTCGGAACGCGAACGTCGCTGAGCGTACCAGAAGACGACAAGGGTAACGCGCTGAAGAAACTATTGCAAAACACAGCAGCCGATGCGTTGAGTAAGCCATGGCATGAAGAAGACGTCATGAAGCAGGGAGTTGAAAAAAACGATGTGCCAGTTGAGATGCCCCAACCGGTGCGGTCCCCTAGTGGAGCGATCAGCGCCCCGAAACGGATCCAGCGTGACAGTCGCGTGACCATGACGCAGCTTCATGCGCAGCATGTTGCAGACGCCGTCGTCGCAGCTCCCCCGAAAGCATCGTCGGACCCGTTCATGAACACGCAAAATACGGCCAAGCCTCCAACATGGGCTGGTAGTATCCGGCGGAAATCGGAGCATGGCAGGGAATCGAACGGCAACAAGAAAGGTAGCGCAGTGAAAGCCGGGCCTGGCGCGCCGTTAGTGACATTCAGGAAAGAGGACAACAGGACTTCTGCCATGGCCTCGCGTAAGACATCGTCATCGCAGGGTAGTGGTAGTGGAGCGGTAACTCCGAAGACTATCGCATCGCCAGCTACGTCTCCAGACGCACTACTGGCCACCGACATAGCCGCGCAGAAAACAAGTTTTCAGCGCGTGGCAGATGCAAGGGAAAGTGATCGTAGGAGATCATCTGCATCTGGCAAAAGTAGACGAAGTGGAGCATATAAATCGGTCAGAGGAGGAGGAGTGACAGCTGTGTCATTTTCGGACGAGGAAAAAGCTCGGAAGAGACCATCTAGTGTGCTCGAAAGACTGGAAGTGTTGGAGAATAGTCCCGACCAAACAGTGCCTGAGGGACTACTCGAGGCAGATGAAAAGACAAAAATCTTCGCAGAAGTTGGCAACCCACCGGTGGAGCAGGAGGTCTCACCAGGAAAAGAGTCGGTAAAAAAGATGCCGCAGCAGTCTTTGCACTTGCATGTGCGTCTGAACGTGAAGAACTTGCGGGGGCAGCATGCTTTGCTCGGAGCCGGGGGTTTCGACGCGTGGAGGAGTGCTGGCAAGCAGGCAGAGCAGGTTGGTGTGAGTGTTGCTCGTTTCCACGCGCGGCGGAAACAGGGTTTTCACGGAAAAACCCTCACAACAATGCGCGGCGGCCACCACATAATGGATAACGTGATCGAAGATGTGACGAGTTTCTTGCCACCGCACTTGGAGAAGCAGTTCGTCAAGAAATGCGTGGATGAAGCCGTGGGGGAGCAATCTGAGGCGTATCGGCAAATGCTCGGTGGCGTGGTGCGCGGGTCGGTAAGGCGCAACGCGCCAGGGCCGAGTCGGTACGGGGCAGGAGGCCGCCTGGGTAATGATGACTATAAGAAATCCTAGATAATCCCCTGACTACGATTGTGGATGAGAACACTACTCTTCTAGTCCAAAACTCAACACTCTGGTGTGGTGGTGGTGTGTAATAACGCAGTGGTGTTGCCACCTGTAATAACTTTTGTGCACTTGTACTTGACTCAATAGCTCAAGGGCCCTGCGGTGGTGTTTGTTTCAACATGACATTGGAGTGTCTCTCTCAGATGAGATGCTCAGAAATCATTCACTCTCTCGTACTCAGACTCATTCGGTCTCTGACCTCATTCGTTGCTGATGGAAAATTCGTGGGAGAAGATTGGCGTAGATGTGCTGTTGAAGATTGGTTGAGAGTCATGGTGGAATCGATCATTTCAGTGAGAACCAAATAGCCCCCCTGATTCCACATGTACCGCTCAACAATCGCACACTCACATGTCATAGATCTGCAGTTGACTCAGGCCGAGCTTGAACTCTTCGCCTGTGCAAATCTTCGTCAATGCATTCGCCTTATTCTTCTTACTCTCCACGTACTGCAATTTGCACACTCCACGCTCAACATAATCTCGCACTAAAGCGTCTTTGATATGGAGGTGTTTCAGTCGGCTCGTTCCGATGTTCGTGTTCGCAAATTTGATCGCTCCCATATTGTCAGCAAATTGTTCAAATGTTCCAATTAATGTGTACGAATCCGCGCCTACATCTTGGAATGTATTATCCAGCGTCGGTAACAATGATTGAACAAGATTTCTAATTCTACTACCAACTTTCGCGCCTTCACTCATGGCCACTAATTCAGCTTCGCTCACAGATGCTGCTATCTGTGGTTGCGTTTGTGACTTGCAGTAGATTGGATTTCCATTAATGCACAATACTATTCCGGATGTTGAAAATCTGTGTCCAAGTGAAGCAAAATCTGAATCGGTCCAAACCTCTATTACGATTTTGGTGCCGTATTTCGTTTTGTTATTGTTAAACTTCAATGCTCGTCGCTTTCGCAAATATCGTATAATACGTTTCAGTGCTCGTGTGGTCTCTTCTCCTGGTTTTGACTTCGCACTCACTTTCAGAGCCATCACAATGTCCGCTCTTGTGTTCGTCAAATACTGGATCGAGCCTGTCAGTTCCTGTTTGATTTTGGTCCACTTCAGCTTCTCGTCTCCCACAAGCTCTGTATCGCTTTCTTTCGGGAGTTCGTGCATCGGATTCGGCACGTACGAGTTAGATTCTGCCCCACCAAAGCGATTCAGTAGCTTTGTGATGTACTCGTCTTGGCTCAGCACTATGCTGTGATCGATGTTCGATTTTGCCACTTCAATTCCCAGGACATCGTAGACCTTGTATTGCGCAGTCTCTTTCGGAGGTTCAAGGACAAGTTTTAAAGGCTCTTTTAGCTCTTCGTAGGCGTTTTTAATCTTTGCTGTGCTGCCAAAGAAATAAAAGTTATCCACAAATATTATGCAGATAGCGCCATCCTTGCTCCAGACTGTTCGCTCATATTGATTTGGCTTCCAACCAAGATCAACAAGCGTTTTGTCACGATGAACTGCCCAACACGCTGATGACAAGGGTAGTCCATTCATCCCTTTCAGCACTCGTCCAATCTTGTAGCCCAGTAGCTCTTGCAAACGTTCGTCCAAATTAATCAACGCCAACTCAGGGTACGGCGACTGTAAGAACGCTGATGTTGCATCAGCGGATAAGATGTCAATTACTCCATCAGACGCTACCGTCAATGCAAGCATAAGTTTAATCACAGTTAGGTCGGCCACCGAAGCAAAAGTCGCAAAACGCGTCTGCGGTGCCAAGAAACCTAAGCATACCATGCGTGCTTTCTTCCTTCCGCATCGCTTAATTGATAATAGAAGCTTGCATGGGATCAGTCGATGTTTGTATTCTTTGATCTCTTCCTCTGTTGCTGCACGGAATACGCCCTCGTGCGCTTTCAACTCTTTCATCAAAGCAGCTTTCCACTCAGGTTCAGTCAAGTCATACTCAGTTTTGCTGGCTTCCGTAGACGCGAAAATCGTCTCATATTCGGCATCACCAGAACAAACTTCCAAATGATGGATAAGACATGATATGAACTCTTTCTCACAGAATTTTTCGTCCTTTGAGTATTTGTCAAACAGTCTCGCAGCTATGTTCACCAATTGATTTGTCTGTGCGTTCTTGTACAGAGGGTGTTCTTTCAGAATTTCCTCAATCTCTTTCTGCTTTGCTTTCTTTTCACTCCTGGTCATGCGTCCATGACACTTGCCAACTTTTTTCAGTTTACCATTTTTATTAAGATCTTTATATAGCTCATCCATGCTGCCGTTAGTGATTCGAGGAATTTTCTTAGGTCTTTCCGCCTGCTGACTCGATTCAGGGTTGGCCAGTCCTGTGTCAGATTCCTTCGTCTCGGTTGAGCTAGAACTTCCTGCTCCTGCAACTTCCAGTCGGACTTCGTTGCTAGCCTCATCAGACTTACCAGAGTTGGAATCACAGTTTCCAGCAAATACGCCTTCTGACTGCGTTGTCCAGTCTGGTCCTGTCGTGACGTTGGAGTAGGCAGTTGGCTGGAGGATTTTTCCTTTTCCGCGGCTTTTCTTTCTTTCCAATGTTTTCTTGGTGCTCCGGAGTCTTCCTGCTGCTTTTGGACTTTCAATTTTCTGTCGTCTTCCTGTTGCTGCAACTCTTTTGCGATTAGCTCATTGATTTTATCTTTGACAAGAGGAATATTCATCGACATGCTTTTCTGCCCCACCGTCTCAATATCGGGGACTAGATTCATGTATCGCGGCAAACCCTTCTGACTGTCAAATTCGACTGGAACTTCTTCCAAATCGTAGTCGAAGGCGTCTTTCCCTGCTCCTTTTCCATGAGTTTTTCTCACGATTCGCAAAATCTGTTTCGGAAAAGTCATCTCATGCACTGACAAATGTCGCCTGATATGCGCTGCATGCACTTTCTTGATATGTCCATTCACATCAACGAGAAACATTTTCGACGTTTTATTATTCTGGATGTAAAGCAACTTTCCAGGACCTTTCCATCCGCGTTTCGCTTTGTCCTCAGAGTTGTCGAAATACTCAACCATATCATCGACGGCCAAATCGGGTCCTTCCCCGTAGTATTTCCTGCACTCTTCATTCAACTTACGCATCTCAGCAATGTACTCATCGTCTTTCTTCAGTTTCTCCAGGGCGGCTCGTGCATCGATTTTCATTTTCAACAGTTCGCCAGCTGTAGACGGATTAGTCAATTGGTTCAGCTCAGGCGTAGATCGCTCTTCCGGCGGAATGATCGTTAGGGGATTTTGCAAGTACTGATACTGGTATGGAGACATTCCAAACAGAGAACCGGTAGGTGACTCGTTGATCGCCACTAGTGCTTGAATAAGCAAGTCGATAATCACTTTCGCACCGTAAATCAGAATCAATTTCTGTAGTACGTGTCGGATTGTTCTATGTCTTCTCTCGCAAGGATTTGCCCAGTGGGCTGCTACAGGGCAAAAGTATGCTGCAATATTCATCAACGCAAGAAAATCATCCACGTCGATGTTGTAGAACTCACGCCCCAAATCAAATAATATATTACGCGCAAGTAGTCCTCGATCGCGCAATGAATACAAGAACTTCACAACGCACTTGCCTGTTGGTGCGCTATTATTGATAGAAATCGCGCTGAACTTCGAATGTAGATTCATGTAATGCAGAATGTACAAATGTTTCGAACCAATCACAATATGAAACGTGTCACACGCACCCCACTGATTCAGCTGCACTGCTGTAATGCCTTTCAAGACATGATGAGGATACGGATAGTTTCGCATACGCGTCAGGTGATTACGACAATATAAATTCAGCAACTTTTTCGCTTTCGGACTCGGGTCAATGCCTTTGATAATCGATAGTAGCTTCTGATAATTAGGATAGCTGAGTCTGTCTGCAATCCTTGCAATCTCGCCGATAGTTATCTTAACCGAGACGAAGGAGGCACCAGGGCCGAGTCGGTACGGCGCAGAAGGCCGCCTGGGTAATGATGACACATCATCCACAGGGGTGGTTTTTCCACCTGTTGTTTCCCGTATCGATCAGGAAGAGAGGAACATGCACGAAATGCTGAACAACATCCACGAGAACCCGGTGTTCCAGCAGGTACGGAATTGGTGCATGCAGCGCGAGGTCGTGAAGCAGGAGCTTGTCGAGCAGGAGCTCGCGAAGAAAAGCGAGCACATCAAAGCGTCGAACTTGTCGGCGTCGATTCAGGTACCCGAATTCGCGAAAGAGCGAGAAGAATTCGAGCTGCAAAGAATTAACTATGTTTCCGAGGTATCGCACACGTTCGAAGCACGCACAGCAAATATGTTGGGAGGGGGGTTTTCATGCTTGTTGCCTCCTTACGCTACGCAAGAAGTGGATGATGAGGCAGCCCCAGGTCTTACACAATCGGTGCATGCTGGCACAACTGCTTCTTCGAGTGGCACACCAGACTGGGGCGGAGCTCGGCGCAGACTGGGGCGGAGCTCGGCGATGGAACCGCAGGGAGCATCCCGGCGCACGGGTCGGCGCCCTTACCGCTGCGCGTCGCGGCCCAATCGACACGCGAGGGAGATAGACCCTCGCGTTACGTTAAAAAAACCCGCGAGCTCACATGAAAAACATCTGCGAAAATCGGGGAGACACTACTGAGCGCATCGAGCAACGCTCACCCCAACGAAGACAGCCCATGGCACGCGCCCAGGGCGCATCAAGATGACACACCCTGGTCGCGTTGACAACGCACACTCCCCGAGAAGACCACGTCGCGTGGGCCCGCATCAAACGCGGGCCGGCCACTCCGTGAAGACAGGGCTTCTTAAATTTCATCACATGTTCATACCGAGTGGCCCCATTCATTGCAATCTGCACACTCAGCCCAGCTGATGTTCATGCCCTTGCCCCGCGAGGACAGGTCCCAGAGACGAACCCCGCCCTTGGCCGTGGTCGTTCGGTTGGGTTATTCTTGCCTGCGTCGGCGTTGATTCATAGTCATGTTGACAAAATTTCGAGTTAGCGCATCCTCAAGCAACGATCCGATCGGCGTCGGCGAACTATAGTATCTGGGGCCGTCACATTATAGAGATAGAGTTGCACACATGACGTGTTGATGCGTCCCCCCGCGCCCCCGGTTGAATCATTTCATCGAGCAGGATCGCAGCCAAGTTCTCGAGAATTTTCGAAAACGAACAATCTCGCAAATTATTTTTGGTTGCCGAAAGTGATTCAACGGGGGGGTGCGGGGGGATCGAGAGTCGATCACAGCTTCGATTCTCTACATTGTGGCGGGCCCCGATATGAAGACACGTCTAGGGCATGTTCGTTAGACACATCATTCCCAAAACATCGGATAGTTGCCCTGAATGCCGGTGCGGCGGTGATTGGCGTGATGTATTCTATGCAACAGCAGAACTCTGCCCGTCCTATGAAATCTAGTCTTCGTTAATTTTGTGTCGCCGTTTACTCGCACCGCAATCAATGGCATTTTAGCAATCATATCATATAGAAAAAAAAATATTGTGTTCGAAACTGTCAGCCCCAAGAAACTGCGGGGGGCGACGTCTCGGTCGCCAACGACAACATGCTCAACGGGCGCGAGTGTCGTCTCCTGAATCGATTTCTGATCCCGCCGGAGCAGCAGACAGACGAGGACCGCGCTTTGTAAAACGCAAAAAAATGATCCGTGGTTTGGTGTACTTTGATGCTCGGCAGAGTGAACCCTCATTGCAAACAGCAAGGCATGGTGAGTTGAATTCGCTTCGGCGTTGTCTGGTAGGCCGTCGATTCCATGTTTTTGCATTGCATGTCAGCATGTGCAGAACACATAAAACTGGGACGCACGCAGCGGTTTCACATCATGTGCATCAGTTCTTTCCTTCGTGAAGTTGAGGGAACGTCAGTCTGGGGCGCATGGTCTGGAGTACTCGGGCACTTAGCGACGTTGTAAAAAATCATTCAGTGCCGCTTCTTCGAGTGGCACACCACCAAGTGGTCAGAGAAGAGAGACATTGAATGAGAAACTGGCACGCGTGCGTCGACAAGCTGCAGCTCAGCAAAAGGATGCAATACAAAAATCCGTGGCTCACCAAGATGTGTTGAAGCACATTCCGTTTGCCGACCGGTTCACCACAATCGTGACGACCAAGACTCTGGTTGGTGAAGACCAAGGGCTCAAGGGCGTAGACACACACCACGAAATAACACAGCAACCCCGTCGTGCAGAAGAAAAAGATGGAGCTGCGAAAAAGGCACATGTTGTGAAGAATGCAGTCGCAGGTTCGGCCAATCGCAGCGCCGTAAACCACATCACAGTCGCCACGGGCAATACGCCCCACGGGGGTGGTAATGGCAGCGAGCCTGCTCGGCAAGGTACCCGTGCGTCTGGCAGCAAGAATGTGCCATTGCTGGGCGGACATAAAATGCGACGTGAAGATGCGCTTCCGCCCCCGTCGACTCTTAGCGGCAACTCCTCCTCATCTTCCGCAGGAAGCTCCAAGCATAGCAGTCAGTTGCATCTGACGCAGCGCGGCGACAAGCTGTCACAGCATCGCGAGGATACCTTCGATTTGGTAAAGTCAGAACCTGCACATTCGGACGCCGATGGCACTCAAGCACGACGTCGTGGTAGTGTGAAATCGAGTTCCTCCTCTTCTGGCGACTCTTTGTTCATGGAGCAAAGCGATTCGTACCGGGCTGCCAGGAACACCATAGGCAGGCAACAGGTCCGGAAACTCATCCGAGACGAAGCTGAGGTAAATGATCACGAATCAGTTAAAAACTTTCGTTCGACACAAAACACGATGACATGACCTAAAAGGCATGAGCATTTCTCTGAGTGCATGGCTTGTAGTGAAGGGGAAATCCTTGCGAGTGAAGGGGAAATCCAACGCGATGTATTTCGCAGTGCGATGCCCAGTATATGGGCGCCGGGCACTAAATGTAGCATGAAGTCAGTGGCAGCACCGAGTGGCCCAGTTTGGGCACGCGCTCGGCGATGGATAACAAAATTGCAGTTCTTCAGACCCCTAACGGGGTACTGACAGGCATGTTGTCACAGGGCTATGAAAAAGAAGCGGTGAGAAACTGAGTGCTCCAGTGCTTCTGGATGATGATGTGCTACGCGTAGGATTCATGATATCAGAAAATAATGTTGCTCTACGCATAAAATATTTGGACCATGGAATGAAAAAAACTCCAGCGCATGGAAGCTACAGCGACGGAGCAACTCACCTCGTCGATGCGGGCCGAGCGCGATGCGCCCAAAGATGCGATGCGCCCCAGTACAACACTGTCTCATGCTGAAAAGGGCCCTGCTCGCAGGAAAGGCAGTGGTGGCGCTGCAGCTTCGCATGCCGATGCTCATAACAATGGGTGGTCTGGGTATCGCGAATCTGGATTTGACGGAGACGCGTACCAGCGGAGTCTGGGGTCGAAGATAGAAGTGGACCAAGGGGGCGCCCAATCGATCCTGGGTATGGCGAGTGGAAAAGATCTGGCCGGCCGCATCGTCCGCGGCAGCGCCGCTGTGGAAGCCATCGCAACGACCCGGGCAGACGCCATGACGTCATCAGCCATGCTCATTTCCAACCTGCCGCTAAACCGTCCTGACTCGCATGCAGGTACATCGTCGTACAGTCATCGTTATTCGAGTTTGTCACATAGTCGGCGAAGTTTGATCACAATCTTGCACCTCGCTATAGATCATTGCCACCGCTTGCCCTACTTCGTGAAGATGAACACAACACGGCCAATGGCCACCATGACCCCGCGCGGCGTCGTCTGTCCACTGTCCACAGAAGCTGTGTCGTGTTGACTCGAAGATCCCCGCCTAGAGTTGAACATGTCATTCGTCAAATGTCCCCCACTCGCACATGACGTGCATAATCAATGGCGGTTAAAAAAAACACGTCAGGATCACTGGGCAGCAGACCTGCGTCGTCGCGCATGATGCCCCTCTCAGCGGGCTCAGTCCGCCAAGATCTTGGGACTATCCCTGAAGTAAACGACTGTTTGTTTTTTGTGTTACAGAAATAGTTCAACCAAATCATGCAGCATCATTCAGTTGTGCGTGTTCGAGTCCTTGTTCTTGAATTTTCACAACAACAAAGTGCATTGCCTTTTCTTGTAGAGTCTTCAACATGGTCATAGGACGAGCGTAGCTTTTCAACGGCGCTAATGAGCAAGAGACAGCTTCCCCGGTGGAAGGTCTTTCGCGTCGTTGATAGGAACATGGCGTAACGTTTATGTTGATAAATGTTGCTCATAGGCTGAGGAGGAGGGCACGGACGAACGTGAGGCGGCCTCGCCGACGATCGCGAAACTGGAAACTATGAAGCTCTTCGGCGGCAAGGCGCGGCTCTCGGGACACTCGAAGGATAAAAGCGGATGGTATTTTCATCGCGATATTTTCGGATTGTCATCATACAGTGCTTTTTTACACAACGGCTCTCGGAGTGTCATCATTCATTGCAGGTGGTATTGGTTTTTACGGAAACCGAAACATTGCTTAATATGCGTGCGATAGACAAGACAGGTGTCAACTAAGATTGGTAAAAAATATGGATCGCTGACTGAAAGATGACTTGATGTTTGCACAAAAATCTGCAGGCACAACTCCCTGAAGATGTTGCAAGCAGCGCATGCAGAGAAGAACTTCATTCCGCCAAGCAGAATAGTGAAAGAGCGAACCAGCATCCCGCAAAGCAGAATACTGTCAGAAGTACTGACGATGTGAGAAATACGAGGTGATATTGGCGTGGCAATATGCATGGCGTGACCGCACAACTGGCATCGCACTGCTAAGAAAAATGAGCTACAAAGCAATAGAAGTGGAGTATCCATGTCGCGAACAGGATGTCGCGCGGTGATGTGGTAAATGCCTGACACAAATGTTTCTCTACACTCTGGTGTTCTTCGGACATTGCTTTCGGGCAGAGAACGAATCCTATCCCAGCGTGCGCTGGCAGGAACACATACGGAATGACGTCTGATCTCAATCACTATGACTGGCCCCATGTCCATTGTCGCGTTGTGAAAGATCGCGTTTTCGAGGTATCACGAAAGGTCGTCCTGTCGATACCGCAAATCGTGTCTGATCACGCGACTATCAACACGGTGAAACTCGTTTGCTACGTGCAGCGCTACTGCATTGAAGGTGAAACTCCTCACGCTGAGCGCCTTCACGAGACAGGTAGGCACTAGTCACTCCGGCCCAGTCCCTTGCAAATAATTTCGGCGACGACTTCCATCGCCCTCGTGGTATCGATCGCGACTACGCGCTCGCACAGCTTCGTTCATCAATTTGTTGCATAAACAATCCGTATAGTGTAGGCATCAGGCTTCGAGAGTGGCCTTGGCAGTGTGAAGGGAATTTTTTTCTTCGGCGAAATGTCGGCCCGTGGTCCAGCGCCCGTGGTCACAGAGCCGAGGCGCGTCGTGATCGCGGGCGGCGGTATCATCGGCGCAGCAACGGCATACTATCTGCGGAAGAAAGGCGGCAATGATGTCGATGTGACGATCCTGGAACAGGAAGGTATCGCCTGCCACTCGTCGGGTAAAGCTGCGGGGTTCCTAGCCTCGGACTGGAACTACGGTGCAGTAGGCGAGTTGTCGGAGCTCAGTTTTAAGTTGCACCAGGAGCTAAGTGAAGAGCTGCTGTCTGGTGCTGGTGCGGCTGGAGGCATGAATGCCGCTGCTGCAGAGCCAAAAAATGATGGGGATGCAAAAAACAGCATCGCGGCAGAAGATGTGATCGGCTACCGCAAGATGACGTGCATCGGGATCGGAGCAGGCACCGGCATGCATGCTGACGACGGCAGGAAATGGTTGGACCGAATTGGTGGCGAGAGTCGCGACATGGGTTCGGAGCAGACAGTAGCACAAGTGCATCCGCGCAAGTTGACGGAGCGGCTCGTGGAGAAGAGCGGCGCGAAGGTCGTAGCACGTGCATATAATATGGCACTACATGCTTTCAGAGTAGCATCATGGTGCCGCTTTCAGAAATGGCGCAACATGTAAGTATGCCGCAGTTGGATTCGGATGCATGCATTTTTGTGAAGGCCATTTGAACAGTATTATACGAACAGGCAACACTCAACAGCTGTGGTCAGAAGACAAGCATATTCAATCGAAGCTTTTGCGCCGCGAACGAAATGAAATATGGAAAGAGGACCCGGTGAACCACGACTACCATTCCAAATCATCACAACCGAGGGCTTCTATCCAGCGGAAGAAGACCCATCTCGACAGCCACTAGTACTGTGTCGAAAAACAGGTCGTGATC
>JACLAC010003048.1_pt1 | contig 29100 bp, 21 predicted proteins | sample 8027881 | NCBI WGS metagenome assembly JACLAC01 (sample SAMN15725517, study PRJNA655200) | protist metagenome | isolation source: fluorescence activated cell sorting (FACS) single amplified genomes of... | place: Spain: Blaines Bay Microbial Observatory, Mediterranean Sea | collected 2016-01-19 | reverse complement strand
CACGGGGGCGTCGTTGGTATTGTTCACGGTGATGCTAAAGGCGCTCAGGCTGGCCGTCGCCCCGGCGCTGTCGCTCACGGTGATCTCGATCGCCGTGTGGGTGCCCAGATCACTGTTGGTCGGGGTGCCGGTTAAGGCGCCTGTCGTGCTGTTAAAACTGGCCCACGTGGGGCGGTTGCTAATGCTAAACGATAAAGCATCCCCCGGATCAACATCCGTGGCGACGGGGGTAAAGCTGTAGGCGGCGTCTTCGGCCACAGTATCGCTGGGCGTGCCGCTAATCACCGGGGCGTCGTTGGCATTGACCACGTTAAGGCTGAACGCGGCTAAGGGGGCCGTTGCGCCTTCGCTGTCGCTCACACTAATCACAATGTTGCTGCTCAGGCCAATATCGCTATTGCTGGGGGTGCCGGTTAACGCGCCGGTGGTGGTACTAAAACTGGCCCAACTGGGGGGATTGCTAATGCTAAAGGTCAGGGTATCGCCGCTGTCGACATCGCCGGCGCTGGGGGTGAAGCTGTAAGGGGTGTCTTCGCTCACACTGGTGCTAGGGGTTCCGCTAATGGTCGGCGCGTCGTTGGTATTGGTCACCGAGAGACTAAAAGTGGCCAAACTGGCCGATAGTGGCATCCCTAGCGCGGACGTGATGGCCTCGGTGTATTTTGAGGTAATTAACGAAGTGCCGACGCTTAGTGACGCCGACAGTGATGGGGATTTGATCCCCGATGCCTTAGAAGGTTTTGGCGATGACGACGGCGATGGCATTGCTAACTATTTGGATAACGTGGATATTGCCCTTAACATATTACCTAGCGATGTGGACAACCAGAATCAGTTTTTAATTGAAGGCCCCGTGGGTGCCAGTGTACGCAAAGGCCACTACAGTGCGGGCAATGAAAATGGCGGCGGCACGCTCAGTGATGACGATGTGGATACCCAACTGACTGAAGACTCGGAGGCGGAAAATGTAGGGGTCATCTTTGACTTTGTGGTGGATGACTTACCCACGGTAGGGCAAAGTTACAGCGTGGTCTTGCCTCAGCAGCAGGCGATTCCGGCCAATGCTTTTTATCGTAAATTTATCCAGCAAGCTTGGGTCACGTTTACGGTGGATGAGCTTAACCAGATTTTCTCTGCCGAAGGGGAACGTGGGTACTGCCCCCGAATAGAAGAGGAAGGTGTTTGGGAGGTCGGCCTTATCGAGGGGTATTGGTGTGTGCAACTGTCGATTGAAGATGGGGGGCCTAACGATGATGACGGGGTCGCTAATGGGTCTATTGTCGACCCTGGCGGTGTGGCGGTGGCGGTGAGTGACAATCGTTTCCCTGTGGTGGTCGATGACCATGTGTCGATAGCCGTCAACACCACGACGGAGGTGGATGTGCTTGGCAATGATACCGATGAGGACGAGGATACTTTGTCTCTCTCCAGCGCGGTGGCTAATCTTGGGGTGAGCGAAATAGGCCTTAATGGTGAGCTTATTTATACCCCACCGGAGGACTTTTTTGGCAGTGACTTTGTGATTTATAGTATTAGCGATGGTAATGGTGGCTCGGCCTCGGGCACCTTGATAATTGAGATTATGGCGCCGTTTCAGCCGGAGATCCCTGGAGAGCCTGAAGAGCCTGAAACCCCAGACGAACCTGAAGAGCCCGAAACGCCAGATGAACCCGACACGCCAGATGAGCCCGAAACACCAGACGAGCCCGATTCGGTCGACGACCCCGTTGAACCAGAGGTTCCTGTGCTTCGGGTTAACTCTCGAGGTAGTGGTGGGGGTTCTATGGGGTGGTTCTCCTTGTTTGTTGTATACCTGTTGTGTTTTAGGCGCTTGCGGATTCAAATAAAAAAAGGATAAACACACCCGCTTTCGCAGAGTGTTTATCCGTTAAAAACATTAACAAATAAAAGGTCTGAAAAAAATCAAACATTATCAACCACGACGCAACATCTCTCAACCAATGGTACAGGCGAAGCTCAAAAAATAAAACCCACCTATCCCTTTGACGCCTCCGGTATGCCATAATATTCCTTTGATCTCAATATTTTAATCGGAGTGGTAAAAAGTGATAGAGCTAAGGGCGGGCGGAAATACCGAGTTAAACAGCGAGCATGTTGAAGTCATTATCCGCTGGCAAGCCCCGACCATTGATAATGAAGGGCTCGACAGCGCCGCGTTTTTACTCCAAGAGGATGGCAAGGTTCGTTCCGATGCCGATTTAATTTTTTACAACCAAGACTGCACCCCCAACAATAGTGTCACGTTGGTTTCAGAAAATGGACAGCAAACTTATCGCGTTAAATTGGCAGAGATATCACCCGATATTCAAAAAATTATTTTTGTGGCGGTTGTTCACACCCAGAACACCTTCTCGGCAGTACAAAGCCTTCACTTCGAAGTTAAAGGGATCGCTTGCTTTAAACCCGACACACACAACATGCAAGAAAAGTCCTTGATTATGGGGCAACTCTATCGCCATAAAGGGGGGTGGAAGGTACGCGTATTGGGCCAGGGATTTAATGGCGGGCTGGTGCCGCTGGCGACGGACTATGGGGTGGATGTTGCCGGAGACCCCGCCGAGAACACGCCCGAACCCTCCCCCGAGCCAGAACCGGAACCCGAACCCGAACCCGAGAAGCGCACCCGAACAACCAACCAAGCGTATAAGCCTTTAGGCACGCCGCCCCTGATCAATAGCGGGTATGTCAATTTTGGTGGGCTTGTGCTACTGGGCTTACCCGCGATGGGGATGGGGCTGGCGGGGGTGGTGGGGTCTTTGTATAACTTCATCAAGTATCAAGAGATTTCCGTGTTTGGGTTCTTTTTTATAGCCGCGCTTTTGATCTTTATGTTTGGGCTGCATTTAAGCGTTCCCAGTATGAAGGAACTTATGAGTGCGATAAAGAGCTCTGGCTTGGATAAAACCCGCCCAGACGCTCCCTGGTTGTGGGATGCGGCGTGGAATGCAAAAGGTAATCGCAACCTATCGGGCAAGTCGCTGGGGGTGGAGGTCACATTGTTCCTTCTGTTTTTGGCGTGTGCAATTTTCGTGCTGGTGTTGGAGAGGTCGTTCTCTTTTACCTTGTTTCTATTTGGGCTGATAATCTCGTTTTTAGCTTACCGAATATTCAAGATTATCTCGCAAGATCGACGACGTTTTATTTTTGAGGCTTTCCCTTATCGCTTGGGCGAATCGGGCCGTATTGTGGTAGAAGGTATCCCTCAACATCTTAATGTGGCGGATCTTGAGGTGACACTACGTTTTATTAGAATGACACAAGTCAACCAACCGTATGTAGGCGTTGGAAGAGACCCTGTTACTGGAAATCATCGCATAGAAAAACAGTGGCAATCCGTGTGGTTTTACTTTGAATGCGAAGTCTTGGACATTACCGAAGATACTCTACAAAAAGATGGCAACACCTTGACCGTCAATTTTGAGTTACCTGACGACCCGGATTTGACCACAGGGTTTGACTCAAACCTGGGGTATTATTGGGAACTGCGTGTCACATCCCAACAGCCTCTCACGGCGATGGATATCGGCAGTGCGATCCCGATTTACAAACATTATGACCCTGCTCCGGTCGACGAGTCCGTTCCTGCACCGCATTTTTTGGAGTGATGCGCTCGGCTTTGCTCACTCCCCCAGGAAGCGTATACTAGTGCCCCTTAGTGGCATTAGATAACGACGATGGTTCACCCTATGACAGATGAAACGACAGCCAAGCCCAAAAAGCTCCTAATGGCCTTAAATAGCATCAATACGCTGGTCATTCCTCGACCAGATGGTGTCAGTTTCTTATACCAGTTTGATCTGGATGCCTCCAACGCTAAAAACGACGAGATAACCCTCGAGCACAACGAGACGCCCTGGAAAAAGACCATCGCCGTTAGCAGCCTTCGGGAGATTAGCGAAGACTGGGTTAGGTTACGGTTCGAGGGAATGCCCAAAACGGGCACGTTCAATTTGGTGCAAGACCCCAAAGATGATGAAGAGCCCTACTATGTGTTTTGGGACGTGCCCTATGATGAGCTAGGGGATACTCAGCCGAAGGGGGAATATATCCCGCTGGTGTTGGAGGGAGCTGACTTGGAAGAGGATGACGACGACAATGGTGACTCGGATAGCTAAGAGCACCTATCTCGATGAAAGACTTGATTAATATAAAAATATACAATTAAAAGGCTGTTATAGATAGTATGAGACAATTTAAGTTTATTGGGGTAGTGGTTACTTACTTTTACGTTGCAGTGTTGCTTGCTCTTAGTAGCTGTGGCGAGAAAGAGGCGCCTCGTGTGGCTTTGTCTACGGTGGCGCCAAAGGTCGAAGAGGTTAAGGAAGAGTCTGCGTTACCGGAGGAGTTTCGGTATGAGACTTATGGCGATAAGGACATTTTCTCTACGCCGCGTATTCAGTTTGCCTCTGAACCAGGAAGCGAGTCTGAGCGCATTCTGTTTTCTATGAAAGTGGACGGGTCTGACCGTCGCTTAGTTGCGGGGCGTGAGCTATTATTTCATTCAGTTATGGTACACACCCCTATACGCTCACCGAACAACCGATATGTCGCATTATCCATGTCTGGGCCCGATGGCTTTTTTAGGGCTTTAATTGATTTAAAAGAACAGACCAGTATTAAACTTACCAATGGGGGGGGGCTATCCTCATTTCAATTGGACAGAAGATAGTGACAATGTCATTTTTTATAGCGACGGCAAGCATATGAATTACAATGTGAGTACGGCTAAATTGAGTGAACGACCCATTATTTACTCTAGTGGACTATTTTTATTGTCAGGCGACAAGCAGTTTTTAGCTATTAAATCAAAGGGGTATTGGATTCACAACTTTGATGGTAAAGTAGTAAAGAAGGTCGACTTTAAATTCCCAGGGAACATAAAAATTGCAAACCCAGTATTATCAGCCGACACTAAAACGCTGTTTTTTATGACAGAAGGTGGTCGAGAGTTCAAAGCACACTGGGTTGAAGTGGAAAGCGGAAAACAACTTCAAGCAAGCAATTTTAAAAAGCTCCTAGGCGGCCTAGTACGTCCGATATTCTTAGAAAAGCCTGACACACTTTTTTATACAAAAGGTTCAAAATTTGTAACATTCAATTTAACTTCCAAAGAGAAAAACAAGTTCAAACCGAAAGAAGAGTACATTTGGGGTATGACGAGCGTAGGCTTGTATTCATTGATAAATCACAAAGGTATATAGAGGGGCTGTATTATGGCGGATGGTAAAACCTTGAACGGAGAGCATAAACTTCCGGCTGTTTACTTGTTGACTACGTATTTTAGTAAAGACAACCCTGCAAGTAAGTATGAACCCCTCGCTAACACCGTCATATCTACAGAAAGCGTTGGCGTAGGTGAAAAAAGCAAGAGCAGCCCTCTTATTTTAAGATCTGACAGAAATGGCAAGATCAACTCTTTAAAGGAAGGGAATGACCTTCAAACACGAGCCTTACTCCATCAGTATTCCAACAGACCAATCATCATTCCGCCTCCAGATGCCGTAAGTTACTTAGCTGCAGCACATGCATCTAACGAAAAGAAGGGGCAAGGAGACAAAAAGGAGAAAGGTTGGGCAGATGAACTCGTGGAAATGATGAAAACTTACAGCCCACCTGATGCAGTACAACCGTTAACCTTACAAGAAGTACCATTTGAAGAGCTTCGAAAACCCGTCCCCTTAGGTAAAGATAAAGATGAAGGCGATAAGGAGTATCGTGATTGGTATAACAATCTAAGTAAAACTCTAGATAAAAACAGTAACCTCGGTGGCAAAAAAAGCAAGAGCAACAAGTTTAAAAAGTCCATTTTTGCTTATGTTATTGCAAAAATGCGAGCTGCTATATTTGTTATCAACAAAACATTGCCTGTTAATATTGTTGAACCTTCGCAAGTCACCCTTCCAAATGGAGAACTAGTCCAACTTGAATGGAATGACGATTACGAAGAATATTACCTAGGCATTATTAGCGGCACAGAAAAACAATTGCCGACAGGCTTATATAAAATCAACATCATGTTGAATGACGCCGAAATTAACAACCCTGACAAAAAGAAAAACGAAAACCCAAAAGAAAACTGGAACTCCTTAATTCAAGAAAGCCTAGACGACGAACCGACCTACACCCTAGCCGAAATGATAAAATTCAACATCACCAACACCGCCGGTGAGTTCGACATTATCAACTGCGACCCCATCTCGGTAGAAGAGACCATTATCAAGCAATACCCGCAATTTTACGCCCACTTACTAGGCGAAGCGCAAAAAATGAAGCCCGCCCATCGCTTCGACGACCCGGAGCAAGCGGCCAATTTCGAAGACGACCTGAACTATTCCGGCGACGGCAAAGGCAAAAAGATAAACGACACCCTAGCCGCCGCCCCCGCCAAAGGCTTTTTAGATTACGCCCAAACCTGGGCCGTGATCAAAGAAAAAAGCGAATTGGCCGTAGGCCTGATTTCTACCGACCTAAGCCCACGCGATTTTGACCTGCAAGTCAATAACGACCACGCAAGAGCCAACCACGAAGAACGCGTAAGAAACCTAGACGCCGATATCGCCGGCGTCGACAGCGATATAGATGACATTCAAGCCCGAAGAACCGCCGGAACCGCACTTGATGGCGACGAAGCCCAACTGGCCAATTTAAGAGCCTCCCGCGCCAACCTAGAAACCGCCCGAACCAACGCCGAGACCACCAATAGCGGCGAAGAAACCACCCGACAACAAAACCAAGACGCCGCCGACCGAGAAGAAAAAAGCAAAGACCGTAAGGCACTCGCGTGGACCATAGGCAGAGCCCTGCACAGCCACCTGCAAACCAACGAAGATACCCGAGTAAGGGCCACTTTAAACGCTGTATTCGCCACTAAAGATGGCATCGACGCCTGGGGCGATTTTAAAGACGCAAGAAAAGCCTACCTAAACGCCATTAATAGCCCCCAAGGCCTGAAAAGTTGGGATGAAGCTTTACTCAAGAAGCTCGTTATCGTCGATAAAACCGCCGATATCCCCCCGGCAGAACTAGCCAAATACAAACGCAGCATCGCCGGGAAAATGGGCATTCCCAAACAAGCGCTGGATATTTTTGGCAAAGCCATGGCCATCCACTCCTTGTACAGCAGCACCACCGCCTTTGGCAAAACCGCCCTAGGGGCCTGGAAAAAATCCTACCCCGAAAAAGAAGACGCCATTAAGTTTTACAAAGAAGTCGCCGTCGATTACTTTAATACCCTGAGCGAGAAGATCGATGTCGAAAACATCGTGATCCGCAGCGAGTTCACCCTAGGCACCGACGAACTGGCCGACCCCGCCAGCAAAGGCGAGATTACCAACCAAGTGGCCAACATCGTCGAAGCCCTAGATAAGTACGAACGCCTGTTCGTGACCGTGACCGGACACACCTGTGAGGTGGGCGATGCCGACCGTAACATGCAACTGTCGGGGCAAAGGGCCATCGCGATCTGGACGATTTTAAAAGATGCCGGTGTCCCGGTAGGCAAAATGCGCGTGATCTCCAAAGGCAACACCGAACCCCTGCCCCGCGGCACCCACCTCTCTTTAGAAGAGCTAAACACCGCCCGAGAGCAAGATAGACGCGTCGAGGTGCTTGCCCAAACCCTAAACGTACAAGACGTGTGCCCCTCCCGCGAGGGGATGGACACCCTAGAGCGCTACCGCACTTTAAGCGTACAACGCTCCCTGGCGCTCGAAGACCACATCGTCGCCGCCGCACAGCAAGCCACCGACCTGGCCTTATCGGTCATGGCCATGATACCCGCCTCTGCCCCCTTAGCGGCAGCCATCGTTTTAGCCAAAAGCGCCAAAGATGCCGCCGTGAGCTTAATCGCCGCGATAGACCAAGTCGCCAACGATTCACGCATCGCCTCCTGGGTGGCCAACGAGAAATCCGAACACACCATGCTACGCGAAAGCATGGCCAACCAAAGCTTACTGTACGACTTATTCGACGGCGAAAAAGACATCCCCAAAGCCAAAGCCGAAATACACTGGGCCGCCCAATTTAGAGTGCGCGCCGAAGCCATCGCCGGTTTGGTCGGGCTATTAATGCGCGCCGCCGTGGGTGCGAACGAGCAAGAAAGCTACGAAGAGCGCGTCGAGAAATACTTTATTACCGAGTACATCCAAAACTTCCTGCTCGATGACGAATGGAACTACCCCCTCAACGACCTGAGCCTATTAAAATTAGACACCTATTGGATTCACGCCATTGAGGACATGACCCAGCTAAAACGCTTTCAGTCCAGCTTAAGCCCCGAGGCCCCCCTTACCCCCGAGCAACGAAAAGAAGTGTGCCAAGCAGTGATCCACAAAGCCATCACCGACGTACAAACCGGGGAACAAGTGTATAAAACCGGACAGTTCCTGGTCGACTCTTACATACAAGTGTATAAAGACGGCGCCCGTTACGTGGCGGGCGCCTTGCAAAGCCATGGGCTGTCGATTGGCGGCGAGTTGCTCACGCGGGCGACCCGAGCCACCCCCGCCGGCCATATTACCGCCAAGTACCAAGGGTATTATCCCATCCATTACCTGGGCACCAAAGACTTGGGCGCCTTTGCCCACACCTTTAACCCCATTTTTAGTAACCTAAAAGCGAGCCGTTTTTACCAGACCCTGGTGTATTATAAAGATGCCGACACCCAGCAATGGACGCCTTTTAGCAGCAAAATGTCGAGCGATGGTGATATCGACGACCTACAGATTAGCCCCTTTACCCCGATTCGCGTATTGGTGGTGTTTGATGAAGACACCCGAGGCATTATCCCCTTAACCTTCGGTGTCGTGCGCAGCGACGGGCGCGATTTACCCGGCCCCGTGTACAAACAAAACGCCAACGCCCTGGCCTTAACCGAACTGCTCGACAGCGAGCACCAATACAACGGCATGATCGGCAGTGTGTTTTACCCCTTTTTTCAACTCGGGGTCAAAACCTATTTGGGCTTAAAACCCATGGCCGGCATCGACGCGCTCAACTGGTATGGCACGGCAGAGAAATACTACCAAGCCCGCAACCTGTCGAACATGACGTACCGCATTACTTGCAAAATTGCCACCACCGGGGAAGAGCCCATCGAATTACCGCTGCACTCCAAGCGCGACAGCGAAGGCGACGTGATCTTCCCCAACGCACTGCAAGCCACCTTTGGCAGCAACGACAAAGCCTTATCGATGGACATTCCGGTCAAGATCGACACCGAAGAGAACCCCGCCGAACAGTCCTTTTTAATTAAATCCTATTTGGCCGCCAAAACCACCGAGTTTACCTACCAAAAACTCTACGATGGCAATAAAACCCTTCGGGTCGCGATAAAAGTGGGCAAAGATGTCAAAAACCCCCGGCGCAAGAAAATCCCCTTTATCGCCCCGGCCGACCAATACCCCGGCGGTACGATTCAGTCGGGCACCCACCACCCTTTGTTTACCGAAGAAATCGCCGCCACCCAAGCGGCCACGTCTAAGCTCGAGATCGAACCGCACGGCCACTTTTTAAAAATTAACGGCTTTGATTGGAAGACCCCGGTCGAATTCGTGATCGTATTAAGCTGCACCCAACTGGAAATGGAAGGCTACCAAGACAAGTCCTTAAAAATGGACTGGAAAAGCATCCCCTGCTCGGTGGAGTTATGGGAAGAGGCCATGGGCGTGTCCGACACCGTGTTTAGCTCCGAAACCCAAGGGCCTAAGCTGTCGTCCTCAATGATTTACATGGGCAAAGCGACCCGAAAAGAGACCAGCCTGTTTAAAGTATGGAATGGCGTGGCCACCTCCCAGCCCGACGGTTACGCCTTTAAGCCCGACCGAGGCGGCTACAAGGCCGAGGTGCGCCAAGTGATGGACATTCTTAACGCCAAAAACAACGCCGACCAAAACCAAGCCCGCGCCCTGCTCGGCTGGGAAGACCAACGCAGCAACGACCGCTCCAAGGAACGCCACGTGTTTGCCGCCCACTTTACGTGCAAGTACGAATCCCCCAAAGGCAAAGAGATCGACAGCATTCGCCCCTTTGGCAAAAGTGTGTACAGTGAGTCTGGCGTATTTTTTGACGAGAGTACGGATGAATACATTCAATACAAGTTTAAAAACTTTAAATCGCTCGACAGCGCCAAAAGTGACGTGGCCACCTTAGAAGACGCCAATGGCCGCCCCTACCGGTTTTACTTTAAAACCCCCACCTCGATACGCTCGGGCGCGCCCTGGACGGAACCGATGCCCACTAAAAAATACAATACCCTCGAAGCGGGCATGTCGCAAAAAGAGAAAGATTTAATGAGAACCGACGACACGCCACTGAGCGGCAAACAGATTAAACAATGGCTAGAGAACGACGCCCAAAGCCTTAAGCGGGTTTCGTTCTTCCCTAAAAAAGCCCACAATTAGGGCTTATCTCTTAGGCCCGGCCTAACTGCCGTACACCTCTTTGAGTTTACCCTTGGTCTGCGGGCCGGGGATGCCATCGACGTCTAAGGCGTAGGCCGCCTGAAAGGCCTTCACCCCGGCGCGGGTCTTTTTACCCATAAGGCCATCGGCCACGCCGCAATCGAAGTTGAGCGCGTTACAGCGTGCTTGTACGCCACTTAAGGTCTCGACTGGGTCGAGGTGCCCTAGGCTTATCTCGAAGGTGTGGCTGGGCAGCTCGGAGGCCTCATCGACAAAGACGCTTAAGCTCCCTACTGTCTCGTCGCCATGGGGTAGCTCCAGCGACACCACGCCCTCTTCGTCCACCGGGGCATCGATGGTGCTGTCGCCTACCGCTAAGCTCACCCGCATGCCTGCCAAGGTATCGCCGTTTTGGTCTTCGAGCTTTAAACGAAACACTTCTTTGGGGGGTGTTTTTACCACAAACACATGTTGGCGTCCGGGTTGTAGGATAAACGACTGCGGGGGCATATCGGGAATGTGCACTTTGTCGCCGGGGGAAAGCATGGCGGGGTCCGGGCGAAGCTTTCGAAACTTGGCGTTGCGCTCGTGCTGGTAGATGGGGTCGATGGAGCTGAAGCCGTATTTTTTGGCGATTCTTGTGAGCGTCTCACCTTGTACGACCGTGTGTACCTTTGCCACTAGAGCGTCTCCTTAAACGAGAATGAGCCAATACTTTTAAGGATATCATAGCATTGGCTCGCGAGGCTTGTCGACGCCCCCCACTTATGGCCCCTAATAATAAATGATACTAATACTAATACTAATACTAATACTAATATTATTATTTTTACTTGCGAACCTGCGCCGTGACCAGGAACGGTTTGGCCACGGCTTTTCACTCCTTCTTGTTTAACGCCTTCTCTCACTCAGAGAACCAAGTCCCATCGTCTACCTGAAGCAAGGCCAGCGCATGTTCCAGCAAGGGGTGTAACCTCTGTTGCAGCGCACAATCGAGCACTTGGTCGTCCTCATCGGCGTGGTCGGCCACTTGGCAACCGTTCGTCTTGCCTATTAGCGTCTCGACCCGTTCTATCGCCACGTCCATGCGCACAAAATCCAGGGCAACAATGGCGCTTTCCACCTCCCAATAGAGTTTGGCGCGGTCGACATTAAAGACCTCGCTGGGGGCTTGTTCGATGTGCGATTGCACTTGGCGTAAGCGCTTGGTAATACGCTCTTGGGCCAACTGTTCAACCACAATACGCTCGACGCTGGTGGTGACGGACGCCTTGGAGCCGTCCTCGGAGGTGGCCGTGACTTCTATTTGGTTGACGCCTTCATCCAAGGGCACCGTCACGCTAAACTGGCCATCTTCGGCGCAGTCGCCGGTGTTGCACACCACCACTGGCGCGTCCTCATTTTTCACGTACTCGATATCGGTCACGGGCACATCGGCGTTCACTTGGCCTTCAATCACCACGTGATCGGCCTCGACATTTTTGGGCGGATCGACCAAATTCACTTGAATGTCCGTCGCGGCGTTCACCACTTGGCCACAACCAACCGTAAGCGTCACATTAGGCAAGCGTGCGTTAGAGGTGGTGCCGTCGGGGTTAAGGGCTCTTACCGAAGGGCGTAAGGTATACACCCCCTGGGGGAGGCTCATTGTCACCACGCCGGTGTCGCTGGCTTGGGCGGCGGTGGTAGGCGAGCCGACAAAGGTAGATAGGTTGACGCTATAGTTGACCTGTTCTGCGCGGTAATCCTCCCCGTCAAATCTACCATTGCCAGTCAGGCGGGGGCTATAAAAAGTGCCCGAACGGGTTTGGTAGGCCAGGTTAACATCGTTCACACAGTAATGATGGTCCAAACGCTGGGTTTGCCCAGGGCTCACCTCCACGCGGGTACGTGCGGGGCTGGCATACATCCTCACGGTGCCACGCACTAGGGGCTCTGTGTTGCTATAGCGCACACTTAAACCGTGCACTTGCCATACACTGGCTTGCCCGGCATACCCGGCCAGGGCTAAGCGGTAATCGCCGTTAAACTCGCCGGTATCGCGGTTATAGTCCCCTTCGAACAAGCCCCTTGTCGAGATCCCCACAGCAGAGTATTGCGCGCCTTCGGCCCGCTCGCGCAAGCCACCGGCAGACACCGCGCTGCTGCTATTGACGTAGCGATCACCGCTTTGGCCTTGGGCGTTAAGGCTGGGGCGGTACAGAAAGTTCAGCGCGGTGTCTTCTTTAACCGGCCCGACCAAAGCAATAGTGCCGGTCACGTAGCCGGGCTGCAGCTCGAAGGTGTTGCCCAGGTCGAGCGTTTGTCCAGGCGCGACGCTGACGAACTGGTTTTCTGGATAAGACCCCCTCATGTACTGGTAATCGTACCCACTGCCAAACCCAAATTCGCCATATAAAAGGTAACCACGTGCAGGCTCGACCACGCTGCTGGGCACCATATTGGGTAAAGTGAAGCGTCCATCGGCTTCGGGGAAGGTCTGTCGGCTATTGTTGAGCGGCCCGGCGTGGGCACGTATACGGGGGAAGTGACTGAACGAGACTATCGACTCCCCGGCCAGGTCTAGGCGCCCGGTGATGCTGCCCAGGGCCGCCTCCCCGCCCCCGATGACGCAGGTTAGGGGGACCACCTCATCACTTGCGGCGCTAAAGTTTAGCTCGCATAAGTTACGGACTTTATCGTCGCTTGTGCTTTGGCCCACATCATAAAATACTTGAATACGGTGTTGTTCTCCACGCGGTAAAAACACCATCGCTTGCCCACGGTTGCCGTTTACAATGCTGGTATAGCCAGCTCTTTGGTAACGCCCTTGGGCATTTTGGGAGTCTATGCTCATGTACCCGCCGGTAACGGCCACGGGGTTTTGATCGCCATCCACAAAGCTTACCCTGGCCAGGCTAATGCTATGCTCGACATCCACCACGCCACCGGGGGCCGGCTCCGAGAACACTCTGGCCAGCGCCGTTGCCGATACCCCATACCCTCCCAATGCGTTTCTAAATTGCAGTGAGTAAGTTAATTGGTAGTCGATGCCCTCGTCGGAGGCTTCCATCACCATTTGATAATCAAAAAAGCGTGCACCAGCACTGGCAGGAAAGCTGCGCGAGAGGCTACTGCTTAAGGACGGGCTAATCCCCCGGCTGCTGGCACTAATATTAACATGTGTTAAATTGCCTTCATCCAGTAGGCTTAAAATGTCGGGGTTTTGGTTGGTAAAGCTCACCCGACCGATCACTTGGTTCGGGTTTAACAGGGCGGCACTTAAGGCCGAAAGGCTTAAACATGATAACAAACTGAACAGTAACACCGATATAAAACAATATGAAGATTTAGTCTTTTTCATGATATGTTCCCCTTAGGTGTAGGAAGCGACTTTCGCGTCGGCTTTATCGAACGCGACCAGGAGAACTTAGCGCAGATTAGCCCCGACATCATTGTGTTGCATCAATAAGGGTGGGATTAGTGGTGCCCATTAATCATAGTATTCGTATTTAACCTCGGGGTAATCCGTCTCTTGGAGATTCCCATTGGCGTCTATATAGTATCGCAGCCCTATCGGGTGGCTTTCGCCGTCTTCGTCTTCGATGTAGTCGCACTCATCATTATACACAATGGCCTCGACCGCTTGACACCCAGACTCGTGTAGCAGCCTCACCAAACATTCTCCCATATCGAAGCCGAACCCTCCGGTTAAAAAAGTGACGGTAATCTGCTGTTCGTTAACTTCGATCTCGGTGATGCAGGGATTGTCGGTTTCGTATTTGGCCGTTAAGAATTCTTGCCATTTGCATCCTACCCTATTGTCCAGATGTTCCCACCACGGATGGCGCCGCGTGGCACTCCCCGACACGGCTCCGTAGGGAAAGCCCTGAATGGCGTCCGAACCGGTATATTCATAGCTTAGTATCACGTCACAACTTGGCATAAGTCCCTCCTCTATCGAGCGCTATTGGCCGTCCATTTGATCATAGGTTTTAGCCCCACACTTTAGCAAGCTATCGACAATACGATCTATTTTTCCTGAAGCGTTTAACATTTTGTTCTTTTTAATTATTCGGTAAGCATAATCCAAGGCCGTTTTATCTCTGCCCTCGCTCACCCTATTGGGGTCGGCCCCACACTCCAACAATACATTAACGCCCACGTGCGAACCCTCTGCTATCGCCGAAAAAAGGGCGGGTTTGCCTATGGAACACGTTTGGGCATTCACATCTTTAGAGCGCCTCACCAATGCCGGGACGTATTTTGTGTTTTGATACCCGACCAACATACACAACAACGAGCCCCAGGTAGGCATCGACATATCCACATCGATGTTATGCTCTATTAGGATATCAAAAAACTCGTCGGAGGCTGGGCAATTTTCACTGTCCGTTAATTTCACCAGTTTTAATACGGGGTTAAACCAGATGCAAGGGCTGTTCACCAAGGCCCCCTTTTGGATCATGCACTTGATTAGCTCGTGATGTTCGGGTGACCACATGTTTACCAGGGTGGTATCTTCAATAGTACACCCGTACTCTTGTGCCTGTGTGGCGCCATAGTTATCATTATGATACATGGGCATGTCGTGTTCGAGTAAGCATCGAACGATATCGGCATTATTAAAAGCCAATGCATAGACTAAGGGGTATTCTTCGGTTGTCCAAAACTCGGTTAAGTCGACCTCTTTGGAACACAGCGATTTCACCCGCTCAAAGTCATTGTCTGTGCAAGCCTTCGACAGTTCATGGTGACTTCGTTTTATTCTTTTTGTGATCACTTTGTTTATCATTGGGGGCCTTATCTTAAAAGCTTGCGACTTCCATAAACATTTAAGTCATTCCTATGATTTTAGACCATATTCTATGGAGGTGTATTCACGGCTTTAGTGTTTAAGATCATTAGCGAGAGGGGCTTTATTCATCGTTTTTGGCACTTGACCAAACTTGCAAGCTTGAATGATAATAGTTGCAACCCCCTTAGCTTAAGCAGTATGCCATCGACCCCAGGGTAAACATATGGAACTAATCGAACTGACCGAATTATTTAAAAAGTACGATATAGTTTGCGAGGACGAAAGTGTTTTAGAGGGCATTCAAACGCTCATCGATGAGGGTCAATCCAGCCCTTGTGATCTTGCATTCGAGCTATTATGCGAACTGCCGGACTCACCGAGACTAGAGTATTATATGGGGAACAAATATGCCACCGTAGAGACGATAGGCAGTATCTATGCCGAGAATATTGTTGAGTTGGTTAGGTTGTCTCACGGAAGAATCACCGTGTCAGACCTTCAAGTAACACAATCGCCCACAGAAGAGGAAATCCGACATCTTGAGCCCGACCCCAATATCGATCTCGACATAGACCTTATCCATTATATGGACATAGAAATCACCCTTTCTTTTAAACATAATGGCAAGGCCTACACCTGGATATTTAATGATGACTCGCGTGATATTTTTATAAAAGCGTTTACACTGTGGGCTTATGATGCTCTGGACGGGGATTACTTATTTCTTGATTACGACATGCCTTTTGCCTACCTTATCCCTAAGGGGCTCATTGGCGAGTTGGAAGGCATGGGTCTTGAAACCCATATACATATGTGGGACTCGCTATGGACTAAACTGGTGCGGGCTACTAGCTTAGCACTGGCTAATCGTTTTGCTAACGAAGTTAAGGGGGGCTAATCTACTGTACTTGCATTGTCGTGGCCTGAGTTTTTGCCACTTATCTCTTGAATTAGTACTTCACAATGCACAGGGATGGTAGCTAAAAGCTGTAAAAAATCTCTACTTCCCCTCTTCCTCATGTATTGCCGTATTGGCACTTTCTTCTAACGCTTTCGCTTCTGGTAAAAGTTGCCTTTGGTGCACAACACTCACCACATAAACCACCTTATCTGTAATCCGATAAATAATCCGGTAAGGGTTTTCCATTAACTCTCGTATTTTAGGATGTTTATAATCAGGCACTACCCTTCCACTAAGAGGCATTTCCCCTATTTGACTCTCGCGTGCAAGTATCCGTAGAATCTGGTCATTCGCCGCTGCTGGCGAGTATTGCTGAACTTCTAAGTAATGTTTAACATCTTGTAAACGCTCTAAGGCCTCTTTTGTCCAGATCACCCTCATTAAGTACTAAGCCCTAACTGCTGCTTAATCTCGTCGGTAGTGTAAACACGTCCTGCCTCTATGTCCTCTAGTCCACGCTCAATCGATGCTCTAACTTCCACATGATAGGCTAATTGAGTCCAGGTCATTCCCTTAGGAAGGGTCTGGATAAACTCGCAAGCTTCGTCTCTCACATCGTTGCTGTCGGTTTGTGCTGGTTGCATAAGTCTTACCTCACTAATATCTGCCCTAAGCATATCAACTTTCCTCGCTCTTTTCCGCCTTTATCTTCGCCGGATGTGTTGCGGTATGCACTTCTGGAGGCTTCTCAACCGACACCTGAGCGTAAACTTCCTTACTGCTCAAGCCCTCATACCCTAGCATCGTTTGAATGAACCTGACACCTCGTTTGGTTCAGAAGATTCCTCACCTAGGATAAATAGCAGGCAATACTTATACCCTATACCATCAAACAGTAGATAGCTAAAAACTATCACAAGCCACACACTGATTAACCCAGTCATCATTAGGCCCCAACAATTTTAGCCTTAAACCTTGGGGCCATATGGGGTTCACGTCTACAGCGGCGATGTCATTCTGATAATCACCAATGCCATACAGCGCCATTGTTTTCTAGCTTTTGTGCGAACGCTTTAGCAGCCGTGTCTACCTCGCTCAATGCCTTATCCGACAACTCTTCCATAATGCTGTCGTAGTCTTCTTTCACACTTCCGATATTTTCACCGGTATCTATAATCGATTTTAACATCCCCAGCACTTCTGCCCCCTGAAGGTTTAAGCGGCAAGCATATTCGGCAGCTCCCTCGATTGACCCCAAATAGGCGGCCTTGAGCATATGTTCATTGGCTTCATCTTGACGCTTGAGTAAACCGAGGATACTCCCTGCCAAGTAATGTGCCTGCGCGCTTTCCCCTCTCTCCAGTTCGGTCATCGCCACTTGGTAAGCATATTGTTGAAATGCTTCGGTGTTAATGTGTTCGCTATCGCCACTTTCTAACGCTACCATGCACCTGGCAACGTCTGACATATCCCCTTCTTGCGGTGGGGGTAAGTCGTTTTTTTCCAAACTGCATCGCCAATCCCCATACTCTGCGGTTAAACAGCATTCGTAACCATTGCTATCACCCCCAAACACACAAAAGTCATCTACCCACTCGTTAAACCGTCGGCACAGTCGAGTGAGCATCTCTTGAATAACTTCTGGCGACTGGTCGGCGCCCGAGTACTTAAAATGCACTTCTCCGTTAAACTTGGGGTTGGGTTCACAATGGTAAGGTTGAGAATAGCCTTGTATATAAGCTTCATTTTGTATATGCCATTCACCAAAGCGCAGTGCATCATCCAGGCTGGGTGTGTGAATCTCTACCCACAGTTCCTCCTTACTCGCATCGTCTGGCGCAGGGCGTAACGCTACGGTTAAGTTCGGGCACTGCTCTATCTCGATGGGTGTGGCAATGTCTTTTGGGTTCAGTTGTAACAGGGCATTGCGATCTTTATAGGGTGCGCCTTGCACCCCTAACATTAAGTTAAAGTACAAGTCCCCTGTACACGGATCTTTAAAGTGAAAGGATATTGGCGCCCAATACTCGGGAAAGTCTATACGTTGCACCAGCTCGTAGGTGCTTAAGTGATATACCAATAAACAGTTGTCTTCGTTTGACGGGAAAAACAAGTAATCGCCATCAATGTGTAACTCCGGGCCATGTACGGGCAGCCAAACCTTACGTGTCACCGGGGTGTGTATTTGGTGAATAATATCACCAGTATCTGGCGATAATACGTAAATATAGGTATACGAAGAGACGAATACTTTTTGCTTGTGGAACATAATATCATCCACAGCATATTCAAGTATTCGCTCCCATAGCACTTGTCCGTTGGTAATATCAAAACACGCGATCACCCCTTCTTTGGGTGTATTTTTTGTCACGCCATCGGTGTATGTTTGCTCCGAGACACGGCTACCAATATTGAGAAGCACCCCTGATCCTATATCGGTGGGTGTTCTGGATCTAGCCGATCCCCTTGCCCCCACAATATTGGGGTATTGTCTGTTCGTCCATAATGTATTTAGCTGCATATCGTAGGCAATAATCACGCCAGAGAACTCTACCCCGATGACACGCTCTTGACATATAGCTATGTGACGTACATTACTCGTGACACAAACAAACTCATCCTCTTGTGTATCACTAAGGATTAGTGTGCTATCGTCCTCCAAGGAAGCGCCATCTTCACTGTAAGCAAAGTACCTCTGGTTTATATTATATTCCCCTTGGATCACTAAACTCACAATGGTTTCGGGCTTTGCACAACATTTTTCGCCATCACGGTTTAATAGCACCAACTCGCCATTTAAAACGGCTTTGGTTGATGTGTAAGCATTTTTGTAAACCCTGTAAAACTGGTCTTTATATTTTACACAAGCTACGTAGCATATTGCTTCGTTTGCGTAATCGACGTACTTTAGATGCTGGTCGCTATATTGATATAAGTTTCCGCTAGTATCATAGGCCACGAGCTTCTCATCTATGGCATCGTATTTAATGTACAAATTATCACATGCTCGTATTATCTTCATATAGACCTCTGTTGTGTATAGTTTTTAGCCTACATCCAGACCAAACACACGTCGACCATCATCATGATCAAGGACGCCAAAAGTCGATAGCACTCAACTATTAAACCCTTGATCCTAATTGATTTTCGCCACCACCTAGTCATACTACAAATCCCCCCGAATACTTACTCAGCAACACCAATCGGGCAGGCTCCGCAGCCACACAAAGAATCAATACATCTACGCCTCACCTCGCAAAAGTAACCACTAACACAACAAAAACACCCCTACAAGCTTATTTCACCGAAAAGCGACCAGCATCCGATTGCCGTCGCTTCTCGGAAAAATAAAAGTCCGAATTGTTAAATAGCACTAATGCATCCCCCTTAATTTTAGTACAAACTCGTCGAGAGCTTGTATGACCGCTTAGTGTTTCCCTGAATTACAAGCGGCCCCCTTATACACCACTTTCAGCCAGATCAACCATCACCCTCATCGTATCCACGGACATCCATTTAAAAAGGGCACATAAGAGTGCCCCAAGGTAAAACCTAAAAAGGCAAATCGATTTTATCGTACATAACAAAACGACCAATATCTATGCAGAGGGTATTGATTTGCTCTTCTAGTTGCTTCCATTCTTGGCTATTATCTTTATGATCGATTTGGGCATCGTACAATTTAATTGCCTTGTTAATTCTAGTATTTAAGTAATCATTTAATTCGATTTGAGTTTTGCTATTGGGTTTGTCCATGATAAGGCACCTTAGTGGTTGTTGGGTGGACCTTATTCCAGCGCCGCGCGCAGGGCTGTCAAGGGCGGCGAGTGCCCTTTTCGCCGTTTATTTACCCTTGACAGCACGAGCACGGGGCTAGAATTAAGGGGCACACGACGACCACGGACTTGCAGAGTGGCACGGGCCAAAATCTTCCAAGTTGAACCAAGCTCCATTTTTACTGCATTGTTGGCCTACTTATTGGTTTTGTCACTAACTTTAAAACTCATTATCAGCCAATACTCCAGTATATTTTTAGTGCAGGCGCTATAATCTATAAAACACTGCTAGCAAACATAAATTGAGTTGGTGTTAAAATGGCGAATCGATATATTTCATGCAAAGCCAGACAGATCTAATGCTCACATATCTTTTCTCGTTCATTAGGTATGTCACCTTATTCCTACTAAATGTATCAATACCCGGTGCAGGCTTTATTATTCTTGAGAAGTATCATTTAGCCTGCATAACACAAGCGGCATTAGCACTAACAGTGATAACCGTATGTTTGTCTCGTTTAATCTTCACACCTATAGGCATCTACACTTTTGCTACGGTAGTAATACTAACATACGCTATTAACACTACCCTATTATTCACAAATGCGACAAGAACCCCTCAAAAGTGGACTATCAAGAACACCTCTCTCACAGCTCTTTTTATATTTACCTGTATGGCAGGTCTATCCAGTGGATTTCTTTACAAACACCACTGGCTTGGCATTCATATAAACTTCATACCCAGTCAATCTATGCAGCCCGCTCTTATTCCTGGGGACTTTATTCTCATAGACACCTGGCACTACCGTGAACACTCCGCCAATATCGACGACATATTGACTTTTACTCTTCCGAACAGAGATGGCTTCTTGGTTAAGCGGGTGCAGGCATGGCCAAACAAGCTAAAACACAAGAAAAACGCCTATTATGCTTTAGGTGACAACGGAGCATTTAGTCATGACAGCCGTGATTTTGGGGGCATACAGCACTCGTGGCTCAAAGGCAAAGTGAAAATAATATTATGCTCGGTAGATCGAAACCTGAACCTTAGACACACTCGTATCCTTCAGCCAGTTAAATAAGCCATATACTCCAGAAGAAACTTTCGACGTCAAATCACACTTAACAAGATACCGCCACCAATTGTGGAAACGCCTTTTTAATGGCTTCGGGAATCACAGCGAACCATTGCTGTAAATTCTCATCGGTGACAACATCCCCTCCTTCGATTTCAGAATCGTCATCCGGGCCTCCTGCGAAAAATGAAAAGCTCTCTCCTTGTGGATTCTTTGCCAAAAAAAATTGTGAGCCATATTCACTCCATGAGTGCAGATATAGGCCTACATTTTGGCCAGTTTCAGCCAAGCGCTCTACGGTCTGCGACCAATATAGATTATCGAACTCAAAACAACCACTGTCTCCGTTAATCTCAAGATCGGTAAAAAAGACATCGCACTCGTCATTGATTGTGCCATCTGCTCCTGAGTATGCCACCAGCTGTTCTAAGCCTTTATCACGATGGACAGTAAAAGCTTGTAAAATCTCAGGGGTTGCTTGTACAACGACTCTTCCGTAGGTTTCTGCCATTAGTTTTAGCCTCTTCTTCGGTTACATTAACATCTATGAATTTTGCCCCATCCTCGCTATCTTTTGTTCTCCAATATCCCAAGCATCTAAGATTTCTTGCTCACGGTCTTTCAGCTCTTGTACAAACGCTAATAGTGAGCCAGATAGATTCCCTTCGTCCAAACTCCCTGAAATTGCCTTCAATAATTCCGATAATTTTATTCGTTCACGCTCATCATCTACAGTTGCATAAGGAAGCGCCGTCAAAAAATATTTAACACATGCGTAAAAAGGCTTCCATTCATCTTTTGATGACAATGATTTAATTGCATTACGGACAAAACCATTACACCACCAAGTGGGTTCACATGAAATAACCTTTGAACGATTTCGTGATATTTTTTCAGCCACCTCACAATAGGTTTATCCCAACACCACCTCGACAAACAGGCTAGTGTGTTGGTGATACCAACTGCAATTAGCAAATCTGTCAGCATCGTAAATATAACCTCGATACAAATCTGAACGATCATTCGCATCTAACAGTCCAGAGTTAAACACCTGCATCAATGATTCTTCTGAATTATAGGGGGTAAGAAAAAAAAGCGACCACACAGAAACATATTCATTCAATCTTCCATACTTAAAATACTCCTCAATCGGCTTTCTCTCTGCCTTAGGATAATCTTCAAACACCGTTTCCAGCATCATTTTCCAATCAGCTTCCCGCTTGGCCATCCAGTCAGGGTCATCACATAGCCAAAGATGGGCTAGATCTATCAAAGCTTGCTTTTTAGTCATCTTTACAGGAACGTTTTGCTTGCGTGGTGGTGCGCTGTAATCTGTCATAACCTGTAAATCCCCAGTAGTTGTTTCATAACGACTCTTCCATAAGCTTCTTAAGCGTGAACATCAACATCTACGAATCCTGCCCCATACTAGCTATCTTTTGTTCTCCAATATCCCAGGCATCTAAGATTTCTTGCTCACGGTCTTTCAGCTCTTGTACAAAATCTAAAAGCGGGCCCGACAGCCCCCCGCCAGACAAACTCTTTGATACCTCCTGCAACAATTGTTGCAACTTTATTCGTTTGCGTTGTTTCTCTTTAATGGCATATGGTAGTGCTGTCACAAAGTAATTAACACAAACGTAAATTGGCTTCCACTCGTCCTTTGATGATAACGATTTTATTGCATTGCGAACAAAATCATTGCACCACAAAGCAGGAGGTGGTGAAATTATTGCTGAATGATTTTTCGACGTCTGCTCGTACACCTCGCAATACAATTCGCCCATTACAACCTCAGCAAATAGGCTCATGTGTCGTTTATACCAACTACAATCAACAAACCTATCGGAATCAAAGATATATTCACCATACATATCAGAACGATCAACATCATTCATTAAGCCAGAATTAAACAATTGCATCAAAGACTCAGCTGAATCATAGGGAGTAAGAAAAAAAAACGAACGAGCAGAAACATATTGATTCAATCTTCCATACTTAAAATACTCCTCAATCGGCTTTCTCTCTGCCTTAGGATAATCTTCAAACACCGTTTCCAGCATCATTTTCCAATCAGCTTCCCGCTTAGCCATCCAGCCTTGGTCATCACTCCTCCATAGATACGCAAGATTTTTCAATGCTTGCTTGCTACTTTCCTTTGATGGAGTGTTTTCCTTACGAGGTATTTCTGGGTAATTTGTCACAATTATTGATCCTCACATAAGTTCTCAAAGCTATCTTCCGGCAACTCATATTCAAGCGCTTCATCCCTAGCAGCCTCTAGTTCCTCACCAATTATAATATCCGCCAATCTATCCTCTACGTATGACAAAATGGGAATGTCAATCAGTAAGTATTGTAGCGGCCCTAGCAACGTATTGATTTCATCAGTAATTCGCTCACGTAACTTTTCAATCTGCTCTTTAGTTATGTTCTTCGAATTTATCGCATTCTGCAACTCAGAAAAACTTCCATCCCCAATAGCCTGATAGACTTTTGATTTCAAATTAGCTACCGCTTCAACATTGGAACTACCCAACTCTAACGCCAAAAATGTTTTCACATTAAAGGGGCGAATATGGCTTTTCAACAAGCCATTAAAATCTTTAGAGATTTGATTTTTTGTGTAACTTTCATCATGCGTAGACTTAGCACTACCGATAGAAACTTCATACATTTCCGCATTCAGCGCTGAACTTACTCCAGCCAAAAATCGTTGTAAATCTTTAAAGTCACTATTGACATCGACGACAATATCTTCGGTGCTAATCCATGACCTAGAAACACTACGATGAGTGATATCTTCATCCAGGAAGTATCTATTTCTATTATCCCGCCGTAATACACGCCATTTACGAGAGCCACCTTTCCAAATTTGAAACCAAGTTATGTGCTCGCTGGGCTTAGTCCTTTGTAAGAAATTATTACTGTTATCCCAATACGCTTCTTGTAATGCATCTTGACTTGCGGCATAGTCTAAAAAATGTTGACGATTAGCATTGGTGTATTGTTCATTACTCTCGGCCTTTGCTCCTTTCCAATGCGTCGCCTTCGCCAAAACTTTCGGATTATTCAACCAGGATTTGAATTCGACCCAAATACGTGCGCCAGGTTCTTCACCAGCCAACACCAAGTCTGGCTTTCGCTGAAATTTATTATATAACTCCAACCCACCTCCGACTTTATTTTTCATCAGACCTACATTAATCCATACATCTTTTGTTCTAGGGTCAGACAATAGGATTTGATACTTCCTTGGGTTGCTAAGCCCCACCTCATTCCCAAATTCAAAGAGAGCATGATACATAGCTGTACCAAGGACTTCAAAACCCTTACCATGATTAAGATAAGCAATCGCGCAACTCGTGGATAGATCCCTTTCATCGTCAATTTTCCCATTACGAGCCAAGCCCAAGCTAATGAACCATGCCGCGATATCTTCTTTTACAGTATCACTAACTTGTTTTATCAGTTTATCACAACCATTGCACACCTTATCCGACGCATCATCATAACGAGAAACCAAATAGGCAATGGCAGGCAAAATGTCTACAGGTCTAAGACGCGATGTCGTTCCACCTTGCATAAAAGCCACAAAATTAGCAGGAGCACCACCCGCCCCCTTACGAATGGTCTGCTTGAGAGCAATGGCCAACGCTCTAAAGCCGTAGCCGATTACCGCAGGAACTACCGCGTGAGCCTCCGGAAACAGGTCATGATTGACATTCCAGGCAATATTGTCGCTACTACCACTAAACCACCGTTTATACTCCATCGGCATTCGCTCAACGCCAATCAAGATATGCGTAAGATAAGTCGTTAGAAGTTCCGGTTGCGCCAAAGTGTCAGGATCTATCTCATTGAGCACTTGTAGCAGTGACGCCATCTGCGTACCCGTAGCACGACAAGGCTCTGCGCTATAGGCCAAGGGTGTGCCAACATTAACCGTTGGTGTAACCTTATCACAAGTCATATCCGGCCTTGGCAACGGAGCCGTCTGCGTCGCCCAACCATTAGCGGGTATCGATAGGATACGCACCCAAGCCCAGAAGTCCGTACGATTATTGATCGCGCGGGCAACTTGACTGGCGTGTTCTGGACTCGCGTCCACCATTTCCGCCCATACCTTGGCGCTAGTCGCCATAGCCCTTAACCAAAAGTTATTACCATAACTTGCCTGTATAGTCGCCTCCTGAAGATATTCGGCAGCATAGATAGCAAGGTCTGGGTGTTCAGTATTGGCAAAGTAACGTTGTAACGTTTCAACATCATTGTGCAACACCGGATACTTGCTCTCAAGTTTAAGCCAAGCAAGATTGGCCAAGACGTTATCAACAGAGACACTAGCGTTACTTTGTAAGGCAAAACTCGCAACAAAGTTCGAGACCCCCGCTTTAGGATCGGAAAAATATTGGTGCAAAGGCATTCTTTGAATAACATCATCAACGGATAAACTCGCCGCTGATGAAACGCTGCTCATCGCTTGCGCCATACTATTAACAGACTGCTGAGATAAAACATTCATGGTCAATACATTACTATCGCTACCTACTAGGCCTACCGTAGCTGATGATACACTTAAATCTGTTTGTATGGCAATGTCGGTTAATTCGACAGTAATGTTTGCCTCTCCCGAGTCATCATAAACACCTGACAATTCACTTAACCTCAACAGCGGGGCGTTATTCAAGTCGTAAATGCGTAAACCCGCAAATTTACCGGTGAAGCTTTCGGCAAGGCTTAACCAGGGTGAGTCTCCTGTGACGGTATTGTAAACAAGCAAAGGCCCTGCCATAGCGGTTGTCGCCCGTTGTCGGTCAACGGCCAAGGTCAAGTTGCCACCCTCAATACGGATAGCCACAGCATACCATTGGTTTTCCGACAAACCAGAAATGGCGACCACACTAGTTTGATTGACCCCTTCACTATCGGATGATTGAGCAGAAGCCTCTAACACACCAGCGGAATAACTCAACAAGATGCTATCATTGGCTACCGAAAGAACATCCCCACTCCCCTCCAGGTTTAACCAAAAATTATAAGAAGGCTCGTTTATCACAAAATCACTTGAGTTATCCAGTGCCCACGGTAGTTCGACCGTATTGGGATCTTGCTCAATGGCGTAAATACCATCAAACAAGGAAGTAACCCTAGAAACATTTTCACCATAAGATGAGTATTGCCTAGTCGAATCCCAATAGATATCACTAAAACGAGAGAGATAAACCGGTTCAACATTGGGTAAATGCAGATCATCGAGACTTATAGTCCAAGCGTTACCCGCCCCACCTCGTAAAGTTAATTGTGACTGCACGGGATAGTCCACTGTCGTCGTAGTTCCCCTAAAGTTAGTAACACCTCCGTTATTACCTTCTGTGCCTGTTACAACAAACACTCTCTCCGCTATTATGGATTCCTCATCCCCCTCTTCGCCAACGGTAAGGTCGAACAATTGCGGACTATCTAAATCGAGCTTAACCCCCAAATTATAAGAGCCCGGTTGCCTTGGCGCCCGGTAGCTGAAGGTGAGTTCACCATTAGCGTCTGTGACCAAATCACGATGACTAATCATACCGCCGTTAGCACCAATATCGAGAAAGATACCTTCTAAACTTCCGCTCCCACCCGTGATTTTTGCGCTAAGGGGATAAAGTTCTCCAGGTTCTAAAGTGGCTGGAATGCCTGTGACCGTAACGTTTAATGAAGCGACAGAAACATTTGTAGATATAATCGCTTCCCCCGAAAGGACATCCACTTGATAACTGCCTGCAACACTGCCGCCAGTAAGTGTCGCTTGAATCTTCCCGTCGTCAGTAATCCCTGTGCTCCTTTGAACATTGATATGGCCATGCTCTCGAATTAACACACCAGTACCATTGGTGACTAAATTATTATTTCTATCGCGTACTGTCGCTTCTAAGTTAACGCTACCATTAGCTTTTAAGAAAGCTGTTCCCGTGGTGCTAACATCAATAGTACTGGGTTTACCGGGAACGACACCAATAGCGATGGGACTACTTGGGTTTCCCTCACCGTTTTCAAGAAAAGCTTCAATGTAGGCGATATTGTCGGCATCTGGGTTTAGGGTAACCGTGGTTAATGCAGAGCCGGATTCATCGATATCCACCACAATCGGATCAATACTGGCATCCCCCGAAGTCACACGCCAACGGATTCTCCTCGGTGCGCTGGCTCTAGCCTCATCACTAAGAAAGTTGTAACCGAACAAGTTAGCCACAAGATTAACACTAGGTTCATCCGCGTCAACATAATAGATATTACGCCACTGCAATATATCATCATTAGCGATGTCTGCATTTAGATACCAAAAGGCATATTCCCATAGGATATTAGCCGTGTCATTATTCGCATATAAACGGATACTAAAGAAGTCTTCTGGGGTGAGCGCAGATAATTGATCAATACGATCAAACCTAATAGTCTGATCTTCTCCTAATGTGGCCAAGACCTCATCTTCACCAAAAGCAAACACCAACTCTCTTTCTGGCCCAAAGCTTGGCAGCGCTTCGGTTTCATTTATCAACAAATCAAACAACAGCTCCACATAACTATCGTCACTAGTAATAAGTGGGTCTTCCTCATTCGTTAAATCAATAAAATCCACCTCGCCTTCGTCATCTAGCCTAGCCCGATTAATCTCCTCCACCTGCAAATCATAAACACTAAACTGCATCTCCGGCCGATAGGCCCAACGATAAATAGCCTCCGGCCTTTGCGGAGCCAAAGCCGGGTCAGGCGTAGGCGCAGGCGTCGAAACCACCTCACCGTCACCACCTTCCTCATCCCCACTAGCCGCCGTACCCGAAGCATCCTGCAAAGCATACTCAAAAAGATTAGCCGCCCGACGACTAGCCACCTCATCATAAAAAGGCACCAACACCGGCACATAATAATCCGGCCTACCCTCAGTAAACGCAAAACACTTAGACCGAGCACTATCCGCCAAATTATGCCCACACACATAAACATAAAAATGTTCCGCATTAGCCTCACACCCTTCCTGCAATTTAAGCAACTGCAAACGGCTACCAGTATCTATCGAAATAACATCCATATCACTATTACAAGCATTATCCCCGGCTAACTGGCCACCGCTCACCACTTTAGCCAACAAAGCACTATACCCCGGCAAATCCTCCGGTAAGGGCCGACCATCGTGATCAAACCACTCCGTAGTAATCGTAATATACTTATCGCTAGTAAGCCCTGCTCCTTCTGATCCAATTAAAAACTGTTGAATCTCTCCCTTGGTTAACCCCAACTCCGCCTCGGTTTTACGCTCCGCCCTTATTCGTAAATTCGGCGCCCGCAATTCTAAAGGATCGACCACCACACCCAAACTCGTCACGCCCCCCTGGGCACTTACCTCTATCCGCGTTCCCGTGTTACTATTAGTCGACTCCGAAGTTAAGTCCGTACCCGACTCATCCCCGTCTTCTATTCGTTCCCCCGTACGGCTATCAATAGTCTCCAAAGTCAAGGTCGCAATCGCCGTACCCATATACCCCGTTGGCCGATTAATCGCGATAACCTGAACTTCCTCCCCTGCGCGAATAAAATCCCCCCGGTTATTATCATCCAACTCGATATTAACCCCTGCACGCGTCCACCATTGTTCCAAACGGTTTACTCTCCCGCGTTCCAACAACCTAGGCCCACGCATTAACTGGGTATAAAAGAATTCACTTTCCTCACTTCGGTCGCTCTCTTCAAAGGCTTCCTCATTAGCACCGCCGTCTGCCCCCTGCACAAAATCCTGATCAATAAGCTCGCCGTCTGCGCCTAAAATCGTATATTCCTCTGGCCGAAGGTTTAAACGCTCCAGCAACAACTCCCCCGTAGACACCCGATAAATATACAAATCCGTCTCACGAAGATCCTCCCGAAGAATCTCCCGCAACATCCCACGCGGCTGATAATCTTTAACTTGGTCAGGCACACGCCGAAAATCCTCATTAGTAGGCCGTGGCGGCCCCGTCGCCCCTTCTACCTGCTCTTCATACTCCGGCTCCCGCTCGCCCAAATACACATAATACTGCCCCTCAAATAACACCGCCTTATCCGGCACACGATCCAAGTCGAAATCAAAATCCAATTCCTCCGCTGGCGTGTCCTCAAACTCCGCCCG
>JACLAC010016055.1_pt1 | contig 29155 bp, 27 predicted proteins | sample 8027881 | NCBI WGS metagenome assembly JACLAC01 (sample SAMN15725517, study PRJNA655200) | protist metagenome | isolation source: fluorescence activated cell sorting (FACS) single amplified genomes of... | place: Spain: Blaines Bay Microbial Observatory, Mediterranean Sea | collected 2016-01-19 | reverse complement strand
ATCGGGTTGAGGAAGCGGTTGAGCTTGCCATTGGGCAAACCAAGCTGACACACAATAACCCAGAAGTGCTGATGTATTCAGAAGCCTTTGCCAAAGAGTTGTGGCATGGCAAACCACTTCCAGAGTACGACCACCTGCGACTACCGAAAGACACTCCTCACCAAAATGTAATGTCTGGGGGCTATGTCAAGGAATCCTACCAGTGCGCTTGGTGGTGTGTTCAGAACTCCGACAACTTTAGAGATGCCGTGGTGCTGGCAGTCAACCGAGGCCATGATGCTGATACATCTGGTGCTATCACCGGTGCATTGGCAGGCAGGATCTATGGTGAGAGCGGAATAACAGATAGCTGGTACGACAATCTCTATGCTGTTGAGATGCTCCGGCATTTGGCAGGTAATCTCTATGACCTGCGCTGGCGCAAGGCTGCGTGAGCAGGTTCCTCCTGAAGCCACTTGTGACAAAAAGATCGTAGCCCAAATCCAAAATTGGGCTGAACAGGCGGTTAGCTCGGTGACCTCAAAACCATCATCCAACATTCTCAATCTGAGACAAACATCAAAAAACTGGAACTTTTACACAGACTTGTGAGAAAGGTTTGCGTAAATGCAATTACTCACAGGTGGCCAGCAAAGTCTTGATGCGAACAACCCTAAGCCAATGCATCAGGGAACACGAGAAAATCCATTGAGGCAACCTCTAGCCTTCAACTTTTTAAACAATCAGGACTAATCAATGATTACGGGTGAACTTAAATCGAAGGTAGACAAAATCTGGGACACGATGTGGTCAGGTGGAATCTCCAACCCCATCTCGGTTGTGGAGCAGTTAACCTATCTGCTCTTCATCAAGCGCTTGGATGAACTGCACACGCTCAAGGAACGCAAAGCCACCCGCCTCAACGTGGCCATTGAAGATCCGATCTTCGATGCTCAGCAAGACCACCTACGCTGGTCACGCTTCAAAGATGCTGCCCCCGAAACGATGTTTATTACCGTCAAGGACGAGGTTTTTCCTTTCATCAAGGGACTGAATGCAAGTGGAGAAACAACCGAGGGTGGATCAACCTACTCTCAGCACATGCGAGATGCGATCTTCATGATGCCACAACCTCGTGTGTTGGCCAATGTTGTAGACCAACTCGACAGCATTGATATGGCCGATACTGACACCAAGGGGGATCTTTACGAGTACATGCTGGGCAAGATTGCCACCGCTGGACAGAATGGCCAGTTCCGCACTCAACGGCATATCATTCAATTGATGGTTGAGATGACGGCACCGACACCCAAGGATGTCATCTGTGATCCGGCCTGCGGAACTGCTGGCTTCCTGATTGCCAGTTCGGAATATCTCCAGAAACAACACAGTGAAGAAATTTACAAGGACTCTGAATCTCGCAAGAAGTTTAACGAAGACACCTTTCACGGTTATGATTTTGACAGCACCATGCTCCGCATTGGCAGCATGAACATGCTGTTGCACGGAGTGGAAAATCCAGACATCCGCTATCGGGATTCTCTGGCAGAAGACGCGGGTGATGATGAAGGATCCTACAGCCTGATTCTTGCCAATCCACCCTTTGCCGGCAGCCTTGATTTCGAATCAACTTCCAAGGAGCTTCAACAGATCGTCAAAACCAAGAAGACCGAACTGCTCTTCCTCGCTCTCTTTCTCAAGCTGCTGCAGACAGGTGGACGGGCAGCGGTGATTGTTCCGGATGGAGTCCTCTTTGGCTCCAGCAAAGCGCACAAGTCCCTGCGCCAGATTCTGGTGGAAGGCCACAAATTAGATGCTGTAGTGTCGATGCCGTCTGGAGTGTTCAAGCCCTACGCAGGAGTCTCTACAGCGATTCTCTTCTTTACCAAGACCAACTCTGGGGGTACCGACCACGTCTGGTTCTACGACATGCAGGCCGATGGTTTTTCTCTTGATGACAAGCGCACTGCCCAACCAGACAAGACTGACTTGCCCGATCTACTCAATCGCTGGAAAAACTTGGCTGGTGAGATGGACCGCAAGCGAACGGATCAAAGCTTCATGGTGCCCAAGCCCGACATCGTCAGCAACGACTATGACCTATCTCTCAACCGCTACAAGGAAGTGGAATACGAAGTGGTGGAGCATGAAGCTCCCAAGCTGATTCTTGATCGGTTAACTCAACTGGAAGAGGAAATCGCAACGGGTCGGAAAGAGTTAGAGGAGATGTTGGTATGAAATTATTTTCATCATCTAAATTTCGACACTCCTTTCTAGGGGATTGTGGTGAAATTATTACTGGATCTACTCCCTCTAGGACTAACGATGAGTTTTGGGGAGGCAGTATACCATTTGTAACTCCGGCACAATTGGGTTCGACAGAACCAATAACTCAATCAAATGAAAGTGTAACAATGGAGGGGGCCATGCGTGGCCGTCTACTCAGTGAAGGAACAGTTCTCGTTTGCTGCATAGGATCATTGGGTAAAACGGGAATAGCTGGATGCCCTCTGATCAGTAACCAGCAAATTAATGCAATAGTTTTTGAAAGAAACAAAGTTTATCCAAAATATGGCTATTATGTTTCTACTAATTTGACTCCTTTACTAGAGCAAGTTGCGCCATCCACAACGGTTAAAATCGTAAAAAAAAGCTTGTTTGCAGAATTTCAAATCCCCTTCCCACCCCTCGCAGAACAGAAACGCATCGCCGCCATTCTCGACAAGGCCGATGAACTGCGAACCAAACGACGCGAAAGCCTAGCCCAACTCGACCAACTGATTCAGTCCACTTTTCTGGAAATGTTTGGGGATCCCGTCACCAATCCGAAGGGGTGGGAGAATGTTGAATTGGGAAATGTTCTTGAAGTCAAAGGTGGATATGCCTTCAAAAGCTCAGATTACCTAGAAGATTCGCTGGGAGCGCCCCTAATTAGAATTGGGGAAGTAAACCGATGTGACTTTGCCAGTCAAAATCTTGCACAGCTACCCTTCGGATTTCTAGAAAAATACAAGAAATTCGTTGTGAAGAAGGGTGCTATTTTAATGAGCCTTACAGGCACCGTTGGCAAAGATGATTATGCAAACGCAGTTACTTTGCGTGGTGACACCGATCAATACCTTCTAAACCAACGAGTAGCAGAACTAATCCCATCGCCAAAGCTAAATTCGGACTATCTGCATGGTGTGCTTGCTAATGAGGAAATCAAAGGAAAATTGACAGGACGCAGTAGAGGAGTCCGGCAGGCTAATATCAGTAATGGTGACATCAAAAAACTAAAAGTGCCTCTCCCTTCCCTAAAAGCCCAAAACCTCTTCGCCTCTATCGTTCAATCAATTGAGCAACAAAAAGCCCGAATCCAAACCCACCTGACCGAACTCGACACCCTCTTCGCCTCCCTCCAGTCCAGAGCCTTCAACGGGGAGCTTTGAAAAGTCATGAGCAACTTTGCTTTCCTGCCAAAGCTGTTTGACGCGATTCAAAGTGCGGCCCGCAAGGCCGAAGCTCAAATCCTCGGAGATCCCCGCACCGCCTGCTTCTATTCGCGCTTTGCGCTGGAAACGCTTGTCCACTGGCTGTACCGGCACGAACCATCGCTCAAACTACCCTATGAGCAGCACCTGAGCGCACTGTTGCACGCTCCAGCGTTTCAGAACCTGCTGCCGGACAATCTTAGTTACAAGCTGCGGCTAATCCAAAAAGTTGGCAACCAAGCGGTTCATCGTCCCCAACCGATTCACCAGTATGATGCTCTACAAAGTGTCAAGGAACTCCACCACCTCTGTTATTGGTTGACTCGAACCTACGCTCCCGATGCGTCTCGAGAAGGAGCAGGCTGGCGGGGTGATCGGATTCCAAAGCCACTCAGCACAGCCGATGTGGTCCCACGTGTAGAGTTGGAAGCACTCGAGCAAAAGCTGGCTGAACAGAGCCAGTTGGCGCTGAAACGCCAGCAGGAAAAGGATGCTCTTGATGCAGAACTGCTTAGTCTCCGCCAGCAACTGCTGGAAGCTCGCAAGCTTGCAGAGCAGCTAGAAGACACTCACGACTACTCTGAAGCAGACACTCGTAAATACCTGATTGACTTGGACCTGCGGCGAGTAGGCTGGGATCTCGAGCAACCGAATGTGCGCGAATATGAAGTGAGTGGAATGCCCAACCCGTCAGGGAAGGGTTTTGCCGACTATGTGCTGTGGGGAGACGATGGCAAACCCCTCGCGGTGGTTGAAGCCAAGAAGACGACTGTCGACCCAACTACTGGGAAGCAGCAGGCCAAGCTCTATGCCGACTGCCTTGAGCAGATGCACGGCCAGCGTCCGTTGATCTTCTACACCAACGGCTACCAGACACGGCTCTGGGACGATACCACCTATCCACCTCGCAGGGTGGCCGGCTTCTACAAGAAAGAGGAGTTAACTCGTCTGATCCTGCGTCGAAGCCAGCGACAGAATCTGGACGGCACCGAGATCCGTGAGGCGATTGTCGAGCGCTACTACCAGAAACGGGCAATCGTCAACATCTTCGAACAGTTCAATCAGCAGCGCCGTAAAGCGCTGCTGGTGATGGCAACAGGAACGGGCAAGACCCGTACAGCCATTGCTCTTGTAGACGTGCTGCAACGGGCTGGCTGGGTCAAGCGGGCTTTGTTTCTCGCAGACCGGAAATCGCTCGTCAAGCAAGCCTGTAATGCTTTCAAAGCCCATCTCCCCGAATCTAGCCCTGTCAATCTGGTAACGGAGAAAGATACCGAGGGGCGGGTTTACGTCAGCACCTACCAGACGATGATGGGGTTGATTGATGAAACCAAGGGAGGAGAGTTGCGCTTTGGCGTTGGGCACTTCGACTTGGTGATCATTGATGAAGCTCACCGCTCGGTCTATCAGAAATACGGAGCAATCTTCCGCTACTTCGATTCTCTGCTCGTTGGGCTGACTGCCACACCCCGTGAAGAAGTGGACAAGAACACCTATGACCTCTTTGAACTGGAATCAGGTGTCCCCACCGATGCCTATGAACTGGAATTGGCCGTCAAGGATGGCTTTCTGGTTCCACCCAAGGTGCAGCAAGTTGATTTGCGTTTCCCACGGGAGGGGATTGATTACGACTCTTTGAGTGAGGAGGAGAAAGCTCAGTGGGAGAATCTGGATTGGGGAGAAAACGTTGATCCGGAGAGCATCCCAGATCGTGTCAATTCTGCGGCCATCAATAGCTGGCTCTTCAACAAGGATACGGTTGACAAAGTGTTGCAGCACTTGATGGAACATGGCCACAAGGTTGACGGAGGAGACCGCTTGGCCAAGACGATTGTCTTTGCCCGTAACCATGATCACGCCAAGTTCATTGAGGAGCGCTTCAACCTACATTATCCACACTATGCCGGCCACTTTGCCAGAGTGATTGACAATTATGAGAAGTACAACGAAAGCCTCATTGACGACTTCTCTCAGCGCGACAAGTCTCCTCATCTGGCCATTTCAGTGGACATGCTCGACACAGGCATCGATGTGCCGGAAGTGGCCAACCTCGTCTTCTTCAAGCCGGTTTATTCGAAAATAAAGTTCTGGCAGATGATTGGTAGAGGAACACGCCTCTGCCCAAATCTGCATGATATTGGTGAGGACAAGCAGGACTTCCGGATTTTTGATTTCTGTTTCAACTTTGACTTCTTCCGTGAAAACCCTGATGGCATCAATGCCAGTACTTCGGCTTCCTTGGGCAAGCGACTCTTCAGTGTTCGGGTCCAACTCCTTGGACACCTGCAGAGCGAGCCGGAATTGGATCCAGATCAGAGTTTGGGCGGTGCCCTGCGCGAGCTTTTGAAGGCGGAGGTCAAGGCGATGAACCCTGACAACTTCATTGTCCGAGAGAAACTAGAAGCAGTGGAGAAATTTCATCAGGAGCAGAGTTGGCAGAATCTCAGCCATGATGATCTGGAGACACTCCAACATGACGTGGCGGGCTTGCCCTCCGGCACTCCTCAAGATGATCTCGAATCACGGCTGTTCGACCTGCTGCTGCTGCGCATGCAACTGGATCAAATTGGGGGGAGCAATAACCGTTTTGAGCAATCAAGGCAACATGTGATGGAGATGGCTCGCCTGCTTGAGGAGAAAAAGAACATTCCCGCCGTAACCAAACAGTTGGCCTACCTCTCGGAGTTACAGGAGAACTCCTATTGGCAAGACATCACACTAGCCATGCTCGAGGATCTGCGCTTGCGCCTGCGGGGGTTGGTTCCTCTATTGGACAAGAAAAAACGCAGCATTGTTTACACCGACTTTGAAGATGAAGTGATCAATGTGCGGGAAGAGGAAATTCTTCATGTTCCGAAGATGACGGGAATCCAGTACGAAAAGAAGGTCAAAGAGTATTTGAAAGGTCACCTAGATCATCTGGTCATTCACCGCCTGCGCAGTAATCAACCTCTGACAGAGGTTGATCTGCAGGGGCTAGAGCAGGCTCTGCAGAAGATTGGAGATGAGGACGGAAGTGAATTGCTCTCAGGAATGATGGAACGAGCGCAGGCCCCATCACTGATCCACTTTGTCCGCAGTATGGTGGGCATGGACCGAACCGCTGCTCAGGCGGCCTTCTCCAAATTTCTGAACGACCGCAGCCTGAATGCCAGTCAGATCCGCTTCATTGAAATGGTGATCGACCAACTCACTTCAAGAGGGGTGATGGAGCCTGCTGCACTCTACGAAGCCCCTTTCAGCAGTTTGCATGCAGGTGGACCAGAAGAGTTGTTTCAGGGCAAGCAGAACGTAATTGATGGTGTTTTTGAAGCTCTAGCTTCGCTGGAGCCGGATGTGCGCAAAGCCGCTGGGTGACTGTTTCACAATTGGGAAACAGACCACCACAAGAAACAATTTCAAACACGCCAAGATTCACTTCTACAACTTGAGGAGCAACCCCTAGATATTTAAAAAATTTCAGCTAAATCAATTCTGTAAAGGTCCCAATGAGTTCTTTCGGCTTGTTCTTCCAGTCCATCTTTTTTAACCCCCTGACCTTCTTCTTCTGCACATTAATTACGGTATGGCTGATTTCAGCTATTTCCCTCCTGTTTAGGTCTTCTGAGGCCAATAGTGGTTGGAAAGCACGATTTGTTGCTATGACAGCTACGAGCCTCGCAACTCTTGGGATTCTTGGAACCTTCACAGGTATTTTGATTGGTTTGCTGCATTTCAATGTGGATCAGATTGATGACAGTGTTCCTAACTTGTTAGCTGGTTTAAAAATCGCCTTCACCACTAGCATTGTGGGGATCAGCGCAGCGATCATTTTTAGAATTTGCAGAGCTTTCTCACCAACACAGGCCAGTGCTGACGGTATCGGACCAGAGGATATTTTAAGCGTACTGGAAGAGATTCGAAATGATGCTCGCACTAGTACCACACGTTCATCCAAACTACTTCTCAGTCTGCGTGCTGCCATTTCCTCCGATGGGGACAGTAGTTTGTTGACTCAAATGCAGAAGCTTCGATCTGACTCGAACGATCATCAGAGCACTTTGATTAAAGAATTTAGAGACTTTGCCAAAGTTTCATCAGATGCAGACAGCAGCTTACTGACTGAAATGCAAACACTTCGTTCAGACGCAAAAGACAACCACACAGCGCTTATTGATGAGTTCAGGGAATTTGCCAAGCATATGGTTGAGAACAACCAGAAAGCCATCATCGAAGCACTTGAACAGGTAATCCGTGATTTCAATCAGAATCTGACTGAACAATTTGGTGAAAACTTTAAGCAGTTGAATCAGGCTGTCGAAGCATTGGTGAAATGGCAAGAAAACTACCGCATCCATGTGGAAGCGCTGGAGGATCGCTTGGAAAAGGCAGTGAGCGCCACTGAAGCTTCGAGGCAAGCCTTGGAGAGTGTTCAAACCCATGCAGAGGAAATTCCCAAAGCAATTGAACCTTTGGGACCAGTACTAAAAGGACTGATCAACCAGACACAAGTCTTGGATGCTCATCTCCAAGCGATTGCTGGATTGAGTGATAAAGCAATGGAGGCATTTCCGGTAATTGAAAAGAATCTTCAATCGATTACGACAGAAATGAAAGAAAGTGTTCAGGATGTACTGAATCAGTCCCGAGAAGCAATGTCGGAGTCTGAGAAACTCCATGCTGTTCTGAGACAAGATCAGCAAAAAATAATTGAGGAGGTTGGGACTTCTAGAGAGCGCTTCCACACAGAGTTGGCAAGGACTCTTGAAGAGATGGGCCTGCAAGCCAGTGAAGAATTTGAAAAGCACAGAAACCTGATTCAACAAGCTCTCGAATCAACACTGACACAAATGAAAGAAGGAGTTGATGGTGTATTGAATCAGTCCCGAGAAGCAATGTCGGAGTCTGAGAAACTTCATGCTGTTCTGAGACAAGATCAGCAAAAAATAATTGAGGAGGTTGGGACTTCTAGAGAACGCTTCCACACAGAATTGGAAAATGCTCTCTCAGAAATAAATAAACACGCCAAAGATGGATTTGAAAAACACACCAAATTAATTCAGCAGGCACTCGAAGTAACACTAACAGAAGTCAATAACGGTGTTCAGGATGCTGTGAGTAAATCACTAGAAGCAATGTCAGAGTCTGAGAAGTTACATGATGCTCTTAGGCAAGATCAGCGGAACATCATATCAGAAGTTGGCTCCTCCAGAGAGCGTTTCCACACAGAATTGGAAAATGCTCTCTCTCAAATGAACAAGCATACCAAAGATGGATTTGACAGGCATACACAATTGATTCAGCAAGTTTCAGAAGCTTCAAGAAAATCTATAGATTCAGCATGGGAAGATAGTGTCAAAAAAATGAATGAACAGTTCACGAGCTTTGATAATCAAATGCAACAAGAAATGAATCGCTCCATTCAAGCAATGGGAAGAAATCTGGCATCAGTTTCCGAGAAATTGGTTGAAGACTACACGCCGCTTACCCAGAAACTTAAGGACCTGATTAGCGTCAGCAATAGAGTCAACTGATGGATCGTTTCTTTGGAACTTCAAGCCGAGAGGAGGAGAGTGAATGGCTATCTGTCTCCGATTTAATGGCAGGTTTGATGGTCATATTTCTATTCATTGCAATTGTTTTCATCCGGCCACTGGCCGAGCAAAACTTGGAGATCAAGGAAATCGCTCGGACTTGGCAGGAGAATGAATTGGAAATTTACAAGGCCCTACTGGATGAATTTGAGGAAGATCTGCCTCGCTGGAATGCCGAAATTGAGAAGGATACCCTCTTGATTCGTTTCAAGTCTCCGGATGTTCTCTTTGAGCGTGGGGCCTCAACGATTCGAAAAGAATTCGCTGCAATCTTGAAAGATTTTTTCCCGCGCTATGTCAGGGTTCTTGAGGATTTTCGAGAATCAATTGAGGAAGTGAGAATTGAGGGTCACACCTCATCCGTTTGGAATCGGAGTACCAGCGAAAATGCCGCCTACTTCCTAAATATGGAACTTTCCCAGAGTAGAACTAGGGCGGTTCTACAAAATGTTTTGAACCTGTCAGAGGTTAGAGGTGCCCGTGCATGGCTTCAACCGCTTTTGACCGCCAATGGTCTCTCTTCAAGTCGTTTGGTAGTGAATAAAAAGGGTAAAGAGGATCGTGAACGCTCTCGCAGAGTTGAATTCCGAATTCGCACAACAGCGCGCACAGAGATAGTTCGAATTTTAGAAGCAGTCAGATGAAATTATCAGACGAGTTTAAAGAGCTTGAAAATCAACGAAAGCGGATGGGTGCAGTACTCTCTAATTGGGATATGAATGCCTCAGGTTTAGACCCAAGACAGCAACTGCTTACAAAACTCCGCGAGGGAATTGAAATTGATCTGGCAGAGGTAGAGGTAGGTGCAGGGCAGCTACTGACCTATAAAGGTGAACAAGTTATTCTCTACATCAAAGATACGGGTTCTAGCTATTGGACATTAAAAAATGAACCGGAAGAATCAAAGCGGTTTCACATATCAGATTGCCAAACACTTGTAAACATGAGGCGTGCTGGTAGGTATGAAAGGTATGTGGTAACCAATCGAACCGATGGACTATTTCTAGTGGATTGGTTTGATCATGAAAGTAACGAAAAAGGAGAAACAGAAGCTGCTCTCAAAGTCTGTATGAGATGCTTAGGTATTGTCAATTGGCAAAATTATGAATCGGGACAAAGGACCAAAAAAACCAAAAGAAGTAAGAAACAATTTAGGGAGTCTATTTGGGCTAAGTTTTCTATTTCAGAATTCTTGATGAGTTACTCAACATTTTTCCATTCAATGCCAAGCCGTCGAGATGTGACTGCAGAACTAAATCAGTACGTTACTAACTGGAATGAAATTTCTGAAAGAAAAAGGAAGCAACGAAATTGGACATGCGAGGCATGCTCAGTCAATTTGTCTGACTTGAGAGGCTCACTACATTGCCATCATATAAGTGGAGTTGTGACAGACAATACAGACGAAAATCTGATGGTCCTGTGCGCTATCTGTCATTCAGAACAACCATTTCATAATCGTATGGGAGTACCCGAGGAGGTGAAACGCGAGATCAACCTCCTCAGGATCGAGCAAAACCTGAAAACGAGTTAGGATTGAAAGGCTCCGGTTTCAAAACAATTGAAGAGTTCAAATGCTGACTGAAGTTGATGCTCTGCGGGCCTATGCTCGGATGATGAACACCATTCCGAACTCATTTTGAAGCAATACTTGTTGAGGACTTTGTCTACGAGTCTCAGGTGGTATTGCAACCATTGGAGTCCAAGCAAGAATTTCTGGACTACATTTACCCGAAGCTGAAAATAATTCAGGTGGCCAATGCAACGGTGTTTGCTGAAATGGGAACAGTGAGTGCCTACAAGCCCGAACAGCCCTGCGTGATCATGGCTCAAAATAACAGAGGCAATCCTGTGGCCTTGGTACTGGTGAAGTTGGAAGGGCAACTGATCAAGCGCCTTGATATCTGTATTGTTCCTCTGCCACAAACCGCAAAGCGGAGTGGCGAGCATCCTGTTTGAAAAGCAATTCCCAAACTTCCAACGATATCCGCATGCGATGTTTCCGAAATCAGAAAAATCGTACTTGTAACCGAACAGGTTTGAAATGGAACAAATTATCCTCAAATCAACCTTGATGAGTAGTTACGCAGACACCAGAAAATACCAATGGAAAATCATCAACCCTCAAAATTTTGTCTTCTGGCGTGGGACAAAACAGAAATTTGAGGTCCCAAAAACAGACGAGACTATTTCTATTCAAGCTGAGCTCGGTGTTCAATCTGCGGAAGAATGCCTGCGAGAGCTCAATGGATTGAAAACATTAAAGAAAAGACCATTGGGATATGGATTGTTCTTCTTCATTGATGGTGAGAAGTATGGCGTCCCCATGAGAATCCTCGAAAGATTCATGATGGACAGGTATGGAACTGAAAGATACGTCGATCGATGGTCTGAATTCTACGACAATGCAGTTTTACTGATCAGGAAGAACCATGACATGATTCTCGAGATCCAAGAAAATCATTTTCCAACTTCAACTCATCCTTTGATTAGTGATGTTTTCAAGTAAAGACTTTGTAGTACTCAAACAAGTAAATCGGGAGCTGTCTGGAAAGACTCAATTATACAAAGATTCGATCAATGATTTTGATGTCTCCATTTTCGAAGTGAATGGGCTAAAAATTTTTATTTTTGAGGAAGGAAATCAGAAAGAACATTTCTCACTTTACTTCACATCCAATGAAAGTGAATTGACCATCAACACCATAATTGATCGCTTCCCAGCAGAAACTTGTCTAAGAAAAGAACAACTTCCCTGTGATTCTTCAATCCACACACTCGCAATAGCGAAAGAAAAAACTATTGATATCATCTCTGATTTTGTGAAATCGATAGTATTGGAATCGAAAAAATTCAATATTCGTTCAAGCCATTACTATGACCCTTCAAAGTTTTATGAATATTACCCACCTGTGGTTTTCAAAAGTGAAAGGAAGTGGACTACATCAATACTATCAGCGGATTCAGAGTTAAAACGTCTATTCGAAGTTTGCGATATCGATGAAGAGATTTTGAGGATTAGTCCAGAACTTCACAATGTGGATTTAGTAGTAGAAACCAGCCAAGGTGTTGTGCTGATTGAGGCGATGGATCAAAATGGGTTGTGCGACGAAGATCATCTGATTAGGGGGTTGGTATCTTACCCTGAATTGTTTGGAGAGAGCTGTCACCACGCAATATTAATCGCCGCAGAATTCATGAAAAACGATATAGATGGACTAAAAGAACTGAGAGAAAAAGTTGAGTACGATATTTCTTTGATCGTTGCCGAAATTCGCGAAGGGACTACGAAATATCTTAAAGAGTTTTCAACTAAGACTATTGCCTGAGAGAGAAACGTTCAGGCTAGCAACATATGCATTCGGTGTAGCCATCAAACTTAAATTCAAAATTTATTATTTCATTTTCTGAGTTTTGTGGTACACTATTATTCAGTTTCAGTAGCGCCGATTTGATCACAGATTGCGGGCGCATTACAAATTCAGCTAAAGCGGATCAGTTTTCTTGAACCCGTTTTGGCCTGATTTGGCTGGACGGTTTTTTTGTTTCTACCGCCGATTTGAAGAGCAGCTTGCAGGGCGGTCAATAAATTTTGCTAAAGCGACAGCCGGTCTCCATCATTGGATCCCCGCTGTTTGTCTCTGAATCCTGAGCAACCACTGGAGACCGTGTTTTCCCTGCCAAATGGCTTCCATGCCCATCTGTCAGCAGAGCTTGCCTCCTTGGGTTGTTCTCCTAATCAAATTTCAGGAGACGACACTATGTACTCGCCATCCATCATTACTACTGAACCAGCACTATTACCTTTGCCGGTCGCTAAGGGTTTCATTTCTTCGGTACTGTTCCTAGACAGCTTTTCTGAGGGAACTCCGTTACTTGTTGAAATCCAATCATTCTCTGGTTTAGGCCCAATGGACCTCAATCCCCCTGAGCAGGATTCCTCTCTGATTTTGGATTCTACGCTTAGTTCCCAGACCGACCATCACTCTGTGATTTTCCGGAGCAAGTCTCACCACCAAGCAAGGAGCTGAAAATGGATCTGAAAGGTTACGAGAAAAGAAGAGTGCGGGAATTGTATCGCAAGATTACCCGAAACCTTAACAGTCGCCGGCGCTATGCTGAACGCAAGGGGCGCAACTTCACCCCTGACTCAGAGTCCATTCGGAAACGGTTCTATTGTTATAATTTGATGGACACTCTGGATCGATACTATCTCAGGGATCTAGCTTTTTTGAGAGATCCAAACTGCTGGGACAAGCAGGATGGGTTCTGTGACATCAGCTTTCCCGAATCTTCAGAACGTAGCGGTCTGCTCGGAAGTTCATTTCCAGAGGAACTGCTACCAGAGGAATTGCCAGAGAGTGACCCTGATGAGCCCGATGAAGAGAGTGAGGATTGGTGGGATTTTCTTCGGGAGAACGCTGACCATCTAGATAGCTTGGAGGGCACTGGCTTCACCGGATGGCAGGTAGATTTGTACGAATACAAAGGTACTTACTATGTCTTCCACGAAGCAGGAGTCAGCGAGTATGATACTTATCGGGAAGCTAAGAAGCAGATTCGAGAAGCTTGAATTATTCTGGAGACTTTGTATTTGTCCTTCTTACAAAGTCTCTCTTCTCGTAAACAGATCATTTGGCAGTCAGCTCCTAATTTCAAAATTAAATTATTTTAATTTTAGTTATTACTCAATTTTATAAGAGTCATTATGAAAAAATTCTTTAAATTATTTTTCAACTCTAAAAATTGGATTATTCTAATTTTATTTATCATTTCATCCAGTTTAAATGCTCAGGATAAAATTCAGGATAAATATTCTTTTGAAGATCTTAGGAGTTTTTTATACAGTACTGATCCTGATCAATATGTTGAAAAAAAATTCTTAAGTGAATATTTATTTTATGCAATAAATCTTTACGGTAAACAGCCTGATTCAAAATTAGAAGTGGCAGTATCAAAAATCTATTTTAGAGCTTTATCGGAGTTAAACTTTCACGTCCGGAGAAATATTTATGATGTTACAGTTGAAAGAGTTGGAAATTTAAAAACTGGTGTAATAGCTCTTTTACCATTTATCACTATTGAAAATAATCGAGCCTTGGTTTCACAAGCTGTGATCGACTATCTCATGTATCGGCCTGTTGAGCAAATTGGCTCTCTTGATGGGGCCAAAGAAATGATAATGATATTCGAAAATTTTCCTTATGTGAATCGAGGAGCCATACTTGGTGGACTGCTATTGACAGGTGACAATCGAGTAATTGAACTTCTATATCCATTAATACCTGAAATAAATGATTCTGGCGTCATCAGTGAGTGTGTAAAAACACAATCAAGCTATATTTATTTTGGGGTTATCGATTTTTTTCTCACGTGGTTAGATTACCTAAATCAACCAGCTATGAAAGAAAATTTTGGAGGTGTTGCTGCAGTTCTATCTAATATGCTGACTAAAAATAAAGATGGGAAAGTAATGGAGGTATATCGAGATTATGGGCTCCAGAGTGGAGGTCCACCTCTAGTAAGATTAAAGGAAGTTTCCATAACTGAATACTATGAAGAGAATAGTATTCGCTTCGAGAGATTAGCCAAAGCTGAATTGGAGCCAAAAATTATGAATATAGTTATAGAAAAATGGGAAAATTACTCAAAATATTAATTTCATTCTCTCAAAATCTAATGAACACTTAGTAGTTTCGATCGATAAAAGTTGAAAATGTTATTTTCAACTTTAAGTGCTAGATGGTTGTTAGATTTTAACTTCGAATGGATTTTACAATCTTTTGTTTGTGGTCCCTCAACAACAAAGAAATGAAATGAATCTAACTTTCGATCAAAGACGTGAGCGGTTTTGGAAGACGAGAGATGACTCCAAACGTCTCATCTATAAAATGGCTGAACGCATATCAGAAATTCCGCCAGAGCTTGCTGATTACTTTGCCGAAGCTCAGCGGCTGCGCTTGCTGTTTGAAGAAGACCAAACTGATTTTATTGCAAGCCAGATGGGTCTACCCAAATTAGATGAGCGTGACCCAACGTTTTCAGACCGCTGGATCTGCAAGCCACTTCATGACGTACACAACAACCAAGCGTTCCGTAAGCCCCTTGGTGCTTCGGGAAGACTTGATAATGATCTGTGGATCAAACGCGAATATGTGGAGTCGAAAGACAAATATCGGGTTACACATCTGCACCACCGGTCAGAGCCAGACTTTCCTGATTTCATGCCGGTACACCTGTCACCACGATTTAAAGTCTATGTTCGGGATTGAAGCCTGTCGGAAGGATTGCGGCTAGCTGCAACGTGACATTTTGGAAATGATTCAACAATTTACTTGAGGCTGAAAATGGACCTTGAATGGAGCGAAGGGCATCTCGAGCGCTTCTACAATTTGCGGGAAAACTACTCGGAACATTTCGATGAAGAGCGAGCCAAAGAAATTGCAAAGTGGCTAAAAGACCATCAGGAAGAAGTCTATCTAGATAAACTGCTGGAAGAGAAGCTGTCTCATGAAGAGGCTTGGGAAATTGCCAGTAAGACCATCTCTTCAGGTGTTTCCATTGAAGAACTCACTGAAGCCCAGTTAAAGCGCTATCAGGAGTTGAGAGAAGAATTTTTTAGCGAAGCAGATGCTATTGATCAGGTGACACAACTCACTCCAGAGCAGCAAAGACAGTACATGTTGTTTCTTGAGAATGGTTTTGGGCCCGATGACGCTTGGGGGATGGCGTTCAATTATGAAGCTGAAGAAGACGAAGAAGAGGATGAGGACGATGAGCAGCCCATACCGGATGGATACAGTGGTGAGGGCTTTCTTGAGACTCTTGAAGAAATCAAATATGAGTTGAACAATGCTATAGCTACTCGTTCTCTTTGCAGACGCTACGGACGAAATGGCAAAGAGAAACAGGAGCAGCTCATCGAGTATGACCGGCGCATCGATCGCTTGGAATACTTGCTCAAGAATTTTGAAAATACTGACTGTACTGATGCGAGATGGTGATGCTTTAGTTTTTTTGAGTTGTAAAGCTTCCAAATAAGCATTGAGTCCCATCGGAGAATCACCACTTTCGGTGGTGATTCTCAATCATTAGGAGAAAAATGGATCCCATCAACCCCTTTTACTTGTCAACATTTCTGGACTTAGGAACCAACTGGACCGAGCAAGCACCAGTCAAGGAGAGCATCAATCAAATCTTTAGAGGGTTAATTTTTTATAGTAGCAAAAAACTTTTTTGATCGACTCAGTTGTCTATTCTGCACTCTTGCAAATTAACTTTCCAAATTATCTCATGTAAAATTAAAATTTTAACTTACATTCATTTACTCTCTAAAATATTTTAATAAAATCATATTTTTTTACGAAAGAAAAATGATGAATTCAGAACAATTTGATCGACTAGAATTTGGCTACTACACCGGCAAAATCAAAAGAAGAGATTTCATCAAAAGATCTTTAGCTTTGGGAGTTGCAGCCACCACGGCCATGTCAGTAGCAAGCTGTGGTGAAAAAGCCAATGAGGTACAGGCGAACCAGAGAGAATTGAAAACAAATTATGATTACATTGTGGTTGGAGCAGGCAGTGCCGGATGTGTGTTAGCAGCAAATCTAGCCGAAAAAAGTGGGAAAACTGTACTTCTTGTGGAATCTGGTGATTGGTATGCCGAGGAGGAGGAAAGAGATCCTGACAGTGTTTTTGTAAATCTTGGTGGAAACAAATCGAACAATTATTTTTTCGAAAGTCCAGCAATCGGTAATCGTCAGATGCTTTTGGCAACTGGAAGAGGTATCGGAGGTGGCAGTAGAATCAATGGATCCTTGTGGGTAAGAGGTTACAAGCAAGATTATGATGACTGGGAATCAGCAACCGGAAGTTCCAAGTGGGGTTGGGCCAATGCTTTACAGAAATACAAATATATCGAAAATTTCGATGGGGAAACCAATGAATATCACGGTTACGAGGGGAAACTGTATGTTAAGCAATTAAACAATCAAACTGAGTTGGTAGAAGATGTTCTCAGTAGTGCAGAGACAGCCGGTTTTCAAAAGTACTCTGATGTTAATGGTGAGATGCTGTTAGGTAGTGAGGGTTGTGGAACAACACAAGGCTTGATCAAAGAAAATCAACGATTTTCGATGCTACACTCATATTTATATCCACAACTAGAAAACAGAAATCTAACAATTGTCACTGGAAAATTTGTTTCCAAAGTTTTTGTAGAGTCCGGTGGTGTGTGTACTGGCATTCAAATAGTTGAAGGTGAATCAACTAAAACTGTTTATGCAAATGAAGAAACAATCTTATCTGCTGGAGCAATTGAATCACCAGCAATTTTGCAAAGATCTGGAATTGGAAATTCAGAACTTTTATCAAAAATGGGTATTAACCCTGTAAATGTATTGAGTGGAGTTGGTGAGAATTTGAGAGATCATGTTTCTGCTGGTTATTTGTTTCTGTCACCCCAAGTTAATAGTGTTCCTGAACATAGGCTTTCAGCTTACATTATGACCAAAAGTAGAGAGGGGTTGACCACGCCAGATATGCAAACCTTCCTTTGGGGGCCCTCAACCGAGGAATCCTTAAAAACACTTCTTCCTGAAGTGAACTTACCTGCAGAAAATTTATTTTTTTTACTTTCAACACTGAACAAACCAGTCAGTAAAGGTTCTGTAAAGATTTCCAGTACAGATCCTACTTCTAAGCCAATAGTTTCACCAAATTATTTGAATGAGGTATCTGATATACAAGCCTTAATATCTGCTGGAAAAGCTCTTCATTCAATGCTTAGCTCCATGTTCGCTGGTGGCTACACACCGCTAGCACCTTTTCCAGACAGTGACGCAGAAATTGAAGCATTAGTTCGAAGTAGCGCTAGCAGTCTCTACCATTATTGTGGGACATGTGCGATGGGCAAAGCTGGTGAAGCAGTAGTTGACCCCGAACTTAAAGTAAATGGTATCAGCAAATTAAGAGTTGTCGATGCCTCTGTAATGCCAACAATACCTCGATGTAATACAATGGCGCCATGTGTCCTAATTGGTGAAATGGCAACCGAATTTATATTGAAAAAGAGCGAAATCAGCTAATCGATCACATAACACCCGAGGGGTCTCTCAGAATAGCTTTCCCAGTGCAGATAATTTTCGCCACTCTGAGTCTGGTATGCTCCTGCTGCAACGCAAATACGTCCTTGCAATATTTCTTTGCATAATAATTCACTTTTATAATTCCTAAAACCTGACTCCAAAAGACCAGTAAGATTTTCGATTTGGCCATTATAGATCATAAAACAACTGAGAATTGATAGGCTGGCTCATGCTCACACTCTACAACTTATGAATAACATGGCGCACCACGCCCCATATTTGGAAGTCATCATCTACTGAAATGGGGATGCTTGGATAGTCTGAATTCTCGGGCTGCAATTAAAACACTCTCGAGTCTGAACCAGTCGCTTGAGAGTGAATTCCCCGTTGAGAGAAGCAATTACGACTTTCCCGTTGGGCTTTTTCTTGGAGCGGTCCACGATCAGTAAATCCTGACCAAAGATGCCTGCACCAGTCATCGAGTCCCCGTTAGCACGGACAAAGAAGACGTTGTTAGGATCAGGAATCAGGTACTGATGCAGATTTAGATAACCATCGTAGTAATCCTGAGCAGGGCTTGGGAAGCCTGCAGACACCATTGATTCAAACAGTGGACACTCTGTGTTCTGAATGCTTGGCGGTGGGACTGGGTGGATGAATTCAAAGGGGGTGGTGTTCATTGGAGGCTCCATTTGCAAAACTTAAGTTATCCCCAGCCTTGCAATCCTCCCACCTTGATCTGGAGAAGAGAGACGATCTGAAAGATCTCAATTGATAAATTGAAGTTGCCCAACAGAGTGTTCCTCTAACCAGATTTAGTTATCATTCATCCCAGTCTACCATTCAGGATCGACCTTACACTCAATTGTATCAATTTCATTATTTGATATTTATGACCACTGCTGGTAATTCATCGACTAAATTTCCTCATTCTCCCGACTACTAACTGCAAGCGATCATGAAATATTTGATCTGCTCTCTACTTGTTACTCTCTTGTTAGTCCCTCTTGTCTGGTCACAGACTCGTGCCATCCAACCTGTCCGCATTGAAGCCACCACGGTTCAAGACGAGTCCATCTCTTACATCTACGAAGAATCGCATGCCCTCATTATTGGGGTGAGTGACTACACCAATGGCTGGTCCAAGCTAGCTGGAGTCAAAGAGGATGTAACTGAGGTGCAAAGGGCTTTGGAAGACAATGGTTTTGAAGTGCAGCTTCTGGAAGATCCAGACAAGCAACAACTGGAAGTCACCATCGAGGACTTCATTTTTGAAAAGGGAGCGGATCCAGAGAATCGATTACTGATCTATTATGCTGGACATGGACACACCAAGACACTGGGCTACGGTGGGGAGATGGGCTATTTGGTGCCTGCTGATGCACCGTTGCCAAAAAAAGGCCGTGACATCGCTTTTCAACGGAGTGTGATGAGCATGCAGGAGATTGAAGTTTATGCAAAGAATACTTCTGCCAAGCATGTCTTGTTTATGTTTGATGCCTGTTTTGCGGGTTCCGTCTTTCTAGCAACAAGAGCAGCTCCATCCTATATCGAAGTGTTTACCCAAGAGCCGGTGCGGCAGTTCATTACTTCGGGAAGTGCTGATCAGGAGGTGCCAGACAATAGTATTTTCAGACGTGCTTTTATCGATGCCTTGGAGGGTAGTGCCGATTTCGACAAGGATGGCTACCTGACTGGATCAGAGTTGGGCACATACATCCAGAAGCGGACAGCAGAGGATTGGAAGGGTGAGTTGACTCCTCAATACGGCAAATTACAGGATCCGAATCTGAACAAGGGTGATTTTGTTTTTAAAATTGGAAAGCCTGCAAATCAGTCTTCTGCAACCAACACTGTGACAGCCAATTCGGATTTGGCTGCGCAGGCTTGGGAGGTGGTCAAAGATTCAACGAATCCCAAGATTCTGGAGGAATTCATCAGGATGTTTCCCTCAGCGCCACAGCGTAATCTGGCAAAGCTAAAACTGATGACATTGGAATCACCGTCCTCCGTTCAATCTACAGAAGATCAAGTAATGGCGCAGGTACTCTTTGGTGAAGCGGCTAAAAAGAAACTTTTGGAAACCAAGGACTGTGTTGGGTGTGATTTGCGAGACATGGACATGAGAGGAGCTGACCTAACTGAAGCAAGCTTGACAGGAGTTATACTGCACAACGCTGACCTACGCTACAGTGATTTAGGTAAAGCCAACTTGAGCAAAGCAGATTTACGTAAAGCTAACCTTTGGAGTGCCGACCTGCGTGGAGCTAACCTCCGTGAGGTAGATTTAAGTGAGGCAATGCTCATAAGTGCTGACCTGCGTCATGCTGATTTAAGTGGAGCCAACTTAACTGATGCTCATAAGCACAACACCTACCTCACTGGAGCTAAATTCTGCAACACAACAATGCCCGATGGTTCAATCGCCAATAGAGACTGTTACGCTACCCGAGCTGATACTAACCAACGTAGTGAGGCTCTTTTTGGTGAAGCAGCCCAAAAACTTTTCAGGGATAATGAATGCGTTGGGTGTGATTTGAATGGAACTAGCCTGCGTGGAGCCAATCTGGAAGGAGCCAACTTGTATGGAGCCTCCTTGACCAAAGCCTCCCTGACTAAAGCCTCCCTGACTAAAGCCAACTTGTATGGAGCCTATTTGACTGGAGCCAACCTAGTTGAAGCCAACCTGAGAGAAGCCGACCTGCGTGGAGCCGACCTGCAAGAAGCCTCCTTGACTGGAGCCTCCCTGACTAAAGCGAACCTAACTGGAGCCTACCTGCGTAAAGCTAACCTGCGTGGAGCCTACCTGACCGAAGCCTCCCTGAGTAGAGTTAACCTACAACAAGCTAACCTGCGTGGAGCTTCCCTGACTGAAGCTTCCCTGACCGAAGCCTCCCTGAGTAGAGCCAATCTGGCTGGAGCCAATCTGGCTGGAGCCAACCTGCGTGGAGCCAACCTGCGTGGAGCCAACCTGAGAGAAGCCTCCCTGACTGGAGCTAATCTTAGCGAAGCCAAATTCTGCAGAACGACAATGCCGGATGGTTCCACCAACAACGATGACTGCTGATACCCAACGGTATTGAGTAGCTACCGAGCCAGTTAGTCACACAACACTTCACAGGGCACTCCATCCTTGTCCCCGTCCAAGCGACTGAGTCCACATTGACTCAGAAAAGCTCTCGCTTCTTCACAAGAATTCATTTGTCTGCAATAGCGTTTGCTTCCACAAACCACTTTGAAACCCGCTGAGGGCAATGTTAGCTGGCTAGACTGCCCAATGGCAGTGCAGTTCATCTCTGATGCCTCTCTCGGTAACTCGACTTGATCTCCAAGCAACTTTCGTAAAGCCACCAACTCTTGTCGATCAGCTGTCAATCCCCACTTCAGCTTCACAGCTACCCAAGCCCTTGCGTATTCTGCTCGATATGCCTGATTGGGTGGTAACCACTCTGCTGGGTCCTTGGCTCCTTTCTGACGATTAAGACCACGATCAACAGCAATCAAGGTGTCTGGATCATCCAAATCATTGGCATAGGCTCTTTTGCGCTCCCTTGACCAGTTGGCAGCACCAGACTCATGGGCCTCCTTGAGAGGCACCATGTGATCAACATCCAGCTTGGTCGCATTGATTATGGTTTTGCCTGAGTAGGGATCGTCCCAGCTTCCTGAGACTACTCGACAACCCTTTGAGGTCTTGAACCCAACCGGTGAAATAGATTCTGCAATCAACACCTCGTGACGGGCGTTCTGGCAATCACGGTCCTTGTCAATCCAGTGGCAGTAGTTTTTATGGTTGTATTTGGGGCAGCTTTTTTGTTAGTTAGATCCAATGTGTCTGGGTTCAACGGTAGCGGGGACGGAACCTAAGCGAAGCGTTTGACTCATTTGGAGCAGGATGTTGTTGTGGGTAGCAAGCTACAAAACTGTAGCAACAGATAAGGCTGCTCCTGCGAAGAGGGGTTAATAAGTGAAACTGTTGTTTTTGATTAGCGCATCAAAAAAGCATATCAAGTGTTGAAAATCAGATATATTCAATTTCAATTGTATTTATTCAGGGGTTTATCAATCTTAGCCTAGCATGTTAAAGTAGTTTCAATGAGACTACTTCTGTTTGATAACAATTTTTTCTACTTTCTGACAGCTTCATTTTCGAGAAACTTTGATGCAAAAAAGCCTCTTCAAATCACTGTATTTGATTTGCTTGATCACAATAATCAGCTCCGCGAGTTGCAATGACAGGAGAGAGCTACCAAATGATCTAATGAATACTACCGAAGGATATTACAAAGGAGAATTTGAAAGCCCGTCTATTATTTCATTTAAAGGAGTTCCATACGCAAAACCTCCTATCAAAGATTTAAGATTTGAAAATCCAGTGAAACCCGATTCTTTCTCTGGAACAAGGCAGGCAAATCAAATTGGAGCGGTTTGTCCACAGTTTGATCCCAATCAGCTGTTACCTACAATGATTGGTGATGAGGATTGTTTATTTTTAAACATCTTCAGGCCCTCAGCGGAAGGTGAATACCCTGTAATGGTTTGGATTCACGGTGGGGGGTTTACCAAAGGTGACTCCATGCATTCTTTGCATGGGGCAGGAAATCTTAGTTGGTATGGTCAGCCTTACAGGCTTGTTGATAGTGGTATTGTATTTATTTCAATAAACTATCGTCTTGGAGTTTTTGGGTTTTTGGCATCTAGAGATACTGCTGAAGAAGATGCTGCCAATGGTAATTATGGGTTGTCAGACCAGCAACAAGCTTTAAAATGGATTAGAAACAATGCTAATTCCTTTGATGGAGACCCGAATAATATAACAATCTTTGGTGAATCTTCTGGGGGCTTAAGTGTATTGACTCATTTTTCGATGCCATCATCAGATGGATTATTTAACAGAGGTATAATTCAAAGTGGCGTTTATGATTATTCCCAATCAAGCAATTTGGATGATGCAATAGCTTTGGGTAAGATAATTTCAGACAAATTGGGTTGCACACAATTGTCTGAACAAAAAAAATGTTTAAAGTTAAAAAGTAAAGAAGAAATTTTAACTATACAACATCAACTAAATTATTCTCCATATCCTGTTGCAGGAATAAATACATTAGAAATTAATCCAGTAAAGATTTCCGACAAAGATTTCTTCAATTCAGCAGATTTGATAGTTGGTACTAATTCAGAGGAAGGAAATTTTTTCACGCCTATTAATGAGTTTACTTACGGAAATTCAGAAAATAGTGAACTAGGTTACTCTCTGGCGCTAAAGAAGCAACTATCACTAGATAACTCTACTGTTGAAATTGTGAAGACAGTTTATCCTCTCATTTCACATGATAATACAACCCACAAAGCCCTTTCCAAGATTATAACTGACGCTTTTTATGCATGCCCGACTTTAAAACTATCAAGGAATTTACGGAAAAAAAATAAAGTATATTTTTATACATTTGACGATAGAAATGCTCCCTACGCTCATATTCTTGGGACATGGCCCCTCTATTCTAACATACCTCTACCTGACAAATTCAATATTGGAGCTTCGCACACTCTTGAAATATCTTATGTTCTTGGGGATAAATTAGATCAACTTGGATTTTCCAAAGAGCAAATTTTACTTGCCAATAAAATGACAGATTATTGGTCAACTTTCGCAAAGTTTGGAAATCCAAATTTTTCACATGATGCTTTCAATTGGAATACATTTGATCAAAAGAAAATTCTTTCCCTAGGTGATACGATTATTAATATTAATGTAGCGGAATTTTCAATAAATCATAATTGTGATAATTTCTGGTTATTTAATCAATAATTAGCCAAATTCTGAGAAGTTTCAATTTGGGTACTCAGCAACATCCCGATACTTGTTGAGATTTAACATAAAAACAGCGTCGTCTTGACTCCCGTGGGCAATCACTTTCATCTTTTCAATTTCGGTCAAATTGACACTTGGCAGTTCAGCCATTTTTGCCTCTTGTAATTCTGGGGTGAATATGGTGTGTGATCCTTAGCATCTATGAGGGATTTGAAACTGGGAGGGATCCGGTTGGATGGGATCTCAGGTGTTTGGTGGATTAAGAAATTTTCTCAAGCGCATAGACATCAGCAACAGCATTGTTTGCTGCATTCCATTCTTGAACCTTTGGTGATGACATGACGTTTTGGAGGCCTTCCATATCAGTCACATTCAACAGTCCAACTGCCTTATTGTTATTCATTTTTGTCACTTCCCACGCAGAAGTGCAGCGGCGCACATCATCTCCTACCTCCGCCAGCATTGCCGTAAACTCTTCGTAAGAACAATCAAACTTTGTCACGATACAAATATTCATAGAATTCTCTTGATCAGAGGATTGGGGATTCAATCGAATTGAATCCCGTTGAAGCAGTCGAGATCATTTCAGAGGAGTCGCCCCTGTTTCTAGTCGAGTGACTTGGCCATCCCTGATCGTATGAACACTCATTAAAGCCTCCTTGCTTCCGTCTGGATACTCATTGAATTCGTGAGCAACCCCAATCTCATCATTTTCGTAAATCACCCTGAAGTTCTTGGTGATAACAGTTGGTGCATCAGGTTTGAACCAATCCCAACCAAGCATTTCTGCTTTGGTGACTTCCGTTCCGCTTTGATGACGTACAAAAACAAAATCATCAGCCATCAATTTATCCAAAGTTTCCAAATCTTTTGCATTAAAAGCATCATGTAAATCTTTCATTAGTCCCATTCTTACCTATCCCAGTTAGAGTATGAGATCCTATTTATTGATTTGGCGCCTGATACGCAGAAACCACTTTATTTGCTGTCTCCATTGCAGAGGTCATTGACTTGGAATCGATGATTTCAATTGTCTCAAACGAAGTAAATGTGCCTGTTGATGATGTAACCATCACTACAGCAGCCAAGTTTTCGGCACTGCCTTCTAGAATTGCCACAATCTCTGCACCACTCACGCTGAAATAGAGGTCGTGCATCTTCACGTCGAGTGCACCAAACAATTTGTTTGCCGCAGCCTCGCGATCTTGTGGGCTATCAACCATGCCCTTGAATGCCGCATTGCTGTACTTTGCTCTTGCCAAATAAAGTGCCATTTTTTGCTCCCTAATTTGTGGAATGAAAAAGTTTATTGAAGTTGCAGGATGCCAAGCACCAAAATTCTTCTCAAACTCATATCAACTTGAATTCAAACCGGTTCTTGGAAACATCAGCCTTCAAGATTAACGAATTCCATTGAGGTCATATCAACTCCAGACTTATCAAGAAGATGTTGATTTTCAGCCATCACCTTTTGAAGAACTTCCATGGATTCGATATCATGGACAACATAAAGTCGCTCGGTTTGTGGTGACCAGCCATACCCAATAATTGTGATACCAGCCTCGGAACGGACCTTACGAGATTCCTCTTTTTCAAACTCACTTTTCCAATGTTCATATCCTTTAGTTAGTTTAGCATTCACAACTTGTTTCATTTCGTTTTTCCTTCCAGAAGAAGAGATAGTTTCGATGCGTAAATTGCCCGCATCAGTGGTTGCATCCCAACTAAATAGTCAATAGTAAGAAATTTCAATAGATTTCTTTGTCAACCAATCAGATGAACAACACCCAAGGCTAGCTTTATGGTTGCGTGCTAATTACAAAGAACCTCACAGGGCACTCCATCCTTGTCCCCGTCCAAGCGACTGAGTCCACATTTACTCAGGAAAGCTCTCGCTTCTTCACAAGAATTCATTTGTTTGCAATAGCGTTTGCTTCCACAAACCACTTTGAAACCCGCTGAGGGCAATGTTAGCTGGCTAGACTGCCCAATGGCAGTGCAGTTCATCTCTGGTGCCTCTCTCGGCAACTCGACTTGATTCCCAAGTAATTTCCGTAAAGCCATTAACTCTCTCCGATCAGCTGTCAATCCCCACTTCAGCTTCACAGCTACCCAAGCCCTTGCGTATTCTGCTCGATATGCCTGATTTGGTGGTAGCCACTCTGCTGGATCCTTGGCTCCCTTCTGACGGTTCAGACGACGATCAACAGCAATCAACGTGTCTGGATCATCCAAATCATTGGCATAGGCTCTTTTGCGCTCCCTTGACCAGTTGGCAGCACCAGACTGATGTGCCTCCTTGAGAGGCACCATGTGATCAATATCCAGCTTGGTGGCATCGGTAATGGTTCTGCCTGAGTAGGGATCGTCCCAGCTTCCAGAGAGCACTTTGCAACCCTTCCCTGTTTTAAAAGTAACAGATGAGAGGGATTCCTCAATCAGCACCTCATGACGAGCGTTCTGGCAATCACGGTCCTCATCAATCCAGTGGCGGTAGCTCTCGCGTTCGTATTTGGGGCAGCCTGCAGAATCTGCGAAGGCTGTTGTTGTCAGCAGTATGAAAAGTATTGTCAGGAGTGCGTGCATTACTCGTAGTCTTCCCAGTTCCAGTCTTGGCCTTCGCTGGGGTCCTGATCCAATGGTTCTCTAACACTTTCTTGAGTTAGAATTAGTCCGTCCTTGTACTTAATCATAAAAACGATCGCATAATAAATTGGATCAGAACTTTTATTCCCCTTGACGTATCTGTGCATACATAAAAAATCATCACTCTCATAAACAATACGAAACAGTCCTAAAATGTAGTCTTCGCTGTAGGTTGACAGCACTAGCTTCTCATCTTCTAAATTCACCGTGATACCAGTGGTTGGATCCGGTGCTGAGTAATCAGGATGATAAATTTCATCAAATAAAGAGAAGTCATTGTTTTTGAATATCAATCGCACTGCCCTGTCAAAAGCATCTGCTTTGGTCATTCTCGCTCCTCATGCTGGTATTGTGGCTTTGGTTGATACGATTGTGAAGCTCATCAATTGCTTTTCATCTGATTCTTGCCAAGTTCTCCCCCCGTCCTCCTCCCCAAGTAGCAGCACTTGAATTATAGTCAATCAATCATGTTTCAATTACATAACAACTATGGAGGATTTATGGACAGTTATAACAATATCGATCTGAAAGAACTTTTAGCAAGTGCTGCTTTGGAAGATGAAGAGCTTGCAGAAAAGCTTGATAAAGAAGGAGCAGATAAACTTGCTTTTCAAAAGATTGAATGGAAAGCAGATGAGGAAGTAGGTGGATTTGAGAGAGAATTAGTTGGAATTTATGTGTAGAAAAAGCCCTTCATCAGCTGCACTGCACGTCACCAAGAATCAGATCATTTCCTCATCTTAGGGAGGGAAAATGAAATTAAAAGAAGTGGCCAGGCGTTGCAAAATGTGTTGGTGCGTTCTATCGGAACCTTCCAACAGTCCTAGGTGCGCTTCATGTGATAAACTCTAATTCATCAAAACACCACCAGAGGCACGAATGCTTCAAAAAAAGATGGTGTGGTCTCCCCAAACTTAATCATTCGTAATCTTCCCAATTCCAGTCTTGCCCTTCGCTGGGGTCGTAGTCTAATTTTTCTGTTAGACTTTCTTGAGTAATGATTTTGTTGTCTTTGTAACTAACTGCTGCAACTGAAAATTCATATTGAGGATCTTCTGAGAAAGTTGCTCTAGCGTACCTTTCAACTAGCAAAAAATTGCTGTCTTCATAGATTGTTCGATAAGGCCCAAAGATGATGTATTCACTAATGGTGGTCATAATTGTTTTATCAGAATCCAAATTGACCCAGATGCCAATTGACCTATCAAAAAGATGAATACTCTGGATGATAGATTTCATCGACAATTGAGAAATCTGCCTTCATCCCTAGTTGCCAAGCCTGATGAAATGCTTCTGCTTTAGTCATACACTTTCCTAAACAGTCACTCGTAGTCTTCCCAGTTCCAGTCTTGGCCTTCACTGGGGTCACTAGCAATTTCTTCCCGAATTGTTTCGTTTTTGATGATCTTCCCATCTTTATAATGAACTGCGCTGATTAGTTCACCGAATAGCTCATCCTCTCTTACCTTTGAATATCTTACGAAGCACAGGAAATTATTGTCCTCATATATTGTTCTATGTGGTCCAATGGTAATTAAATTACCAATACCTGATATCACTCCTTTACTTAATTCCTTATTAATCGAAACACCTTGATTCTCAGATTCGTAATCTGTGTGCACAATTTCATCAAAAAAGGAAAAATCCCCTTTTTGTGCTAATTTCCATGCTCTTACAAAAGCATCTGCTTTGGTCATTTCGCTCCTGATGCTGTTATCCGTGACCAGACCTTTAAGTGAAGAGCCCTTGGACTCTAGATAAGCATCCCAAAGGCGATCAATAGTCTGCCGAGATTCCTCTGCCAGCCTTTCAGCGATTCTAGACTCTCGAAGCTCCGCATTGGACTTTGCTTGTCCATTGATGCGTTTTGCCCGCTCAGCATTGCCTCTGGGGGCCGTCCAGCCTTGCGCCTTTGATCCGAGTTTTTCTTCAACAGCTTTAGCAGTACCCAGCCGCTTGTAGCGAATGTAGAGCGTTTCAATACCTTGAATGGTTAACCAGAAGACTCCGGGGTATTGAGTTGCTTCTCGCTGATACTTTGCCATGCTCTCTCTGTTGGTTCAGTTTTACTGTCCCCACCACTGTCCCCATCTACAAGGTAGTAAATGTGGAGCTTTTTGACTTGATCTGACCACAGAGAATAGCTAATTATTGTGTAATTACAACATAATATCAAAAGTATGAGTAGGTATGACTCAATAAGGGTATTAGAGGCCTAACGGTCTCATAACCCGAAGGTCGCAGGTTCAAATCCTGCCCCCGCCACCATACTTTCTCAAGTAAATTCAACTACTTGCGGCCTTGATCAACTCCTCTGAAACTACTTATTTCAACTGACAGCAACTGCCAGTAGCCCCTCTTTTCTGTCCTCAACTGCCCGCCAACTGACAGTAACTCTTGTCAATACAGTTACACATCGGACTGTTTTTCAGGTAATCAGATTCTCAACCTCCGCTTGTCCTTTGACCAACTCTTTTCTTCTCAAATGTTCGGCATAAGCTCTGAGAAATAACGAAGTCGCCAAGCCCACAAAATAGGATGAGAATATCGCACCGAACCCGACAGCTATGCTCTGAGTGGAAT
>JACLAC010014156.1_pt1 | contig 29160 bp, 26 predicted proteins | sample 8027881 | NCBI WGS metagenome assembly JACLAC01 (sample SAMN15725517, study PRJNA655200) | protist metagenome | isolation source: fluorescence activated cell sorting (FACS) single amplified genomes of... | place: Spain: Blaines Bay Microbial Observatory, Mediterranean Sea | collected 2016-01-19 | reverse complement strand
GCTTGGTGTGCACTCATAATGCTTGGAGCATTGACTAAGAAGAGTCTCGATTCTCGAACTTGTTGATGAAAAAATCAGATTGCTTGATGGAGATCTTCAGTCGAACTGTGGCAGTTGCTAGATTACGGGGGAAATTTCAGTCTCATCCCACTTGCAAAGATAATATTTGTATCCAATTCCGAGTAGTCATGTTGTGATATGTTTGTGTGGAGCAGTCTTGCGCAGGAACACCTAGGCGAAATTGGTAACATTAGCCATCTTCAATTACTGACAGCAGTCTAAGCCTAGCAATTTCGCCATGACTATAGTATTAGATTGACTACCGCGTTGACTCGGTATGTCATTTGAGCCTGTTTTTGTAAGTCGAAAGCCCAAACCAACTTTTAGCACCAGAGGAAGCAACAGGCTTTATGTATCTCCATACGCTCTTGTCTTATTGTCTTTGCTGCAGGTTTGGCTATAGACCTTTTTCATTGAAAGGTCTCTTGCGAGATGCACTCACCCCAGCCACATAATAAATGTCATTGGCTCCTGAACCTTTCATATTGATCAATGGGTTTTCAGCGGCTCAGCCTTTCACTCACACCACTATACCACATCCCTCGCTCGGTTGATGCAGACTCACACCCCATGTATGTAATCGCTATGTCTGCACAATCCGCCTCAGGGGCCTCGCACCCTCTGAACTTTGTGATCGTATGGAGCCCCCATGGGCCTTAATCCCGCCTCTGGCGAGCCTCCGAGAACGTGTGATCCTCAACCCCTCACTTCTATTGACCAACCCCCAACTTCTGATTATCAGATAGACAACCCCTAACTTCTATTCGCCAACCCCTTTATTTCACAGCCACATGATTGCCCATTTCATAATTTGCTATTGCCAGCAGGACAGTTGGCCAATACAGGTGATGGGTGGGGGTGGGGGGCAGGCGACTAGTCGGGGTTTCTCTGATCAGATAAATGTGAAGGGGTTGTGAGTTGGGCTGGTCATGGCCCTGTGTGCATCAACTTAGAATGTTCCTATCAAGAAAAAGGAACCAGGCTGGCCCCCAGGGTGCCGGCCACGGCACCTAAACAGTTTTTGATAAAAGTAAAGACCTTGAAGTGCCCTTGTCGATAGAAGTGCGGGTTTGGGGGTTGGGCTGGCCCAGAGTCCATCGATAAAAGTGAAGGTTGAAGCGCTGCTCAGAGTTTGGCACCAAAACAGTTGTGATGTGTGAGCTCCTCGGACTTGGTCACCAGGTGGTTGCAAGGTTCGAGTGTCATGCGCTCAGAGTCAAACATATACTGCTGCAGCCCGTTTCTTCATGATTACTCCAGTCCATAGTAATAATAATAATAATAATAATATGTTTCTCATGCGGTTTCTAAGAATCTAAGCTGTCACTGGAAAGCTCTGAAATCGCGTGAGGTCCCAAACAGCATGATATACATGGTTGTTTTGTAGTATTGCTCAAGCGGTGACTAGCAACGAATCAGAACCGATCCTAGCAGCGACACTGGTCTACACGATGGACGCAGACGAATATGACTACTCTGACTACTCTGACTACTCTGACTCGGAAAGCACGACGAGAGCAAGCACCGAGAGAACTCCGAGCGAGCAAGCACGACGAGAGCTCCGAGCGAGAATGAGAATTCGACTCGCTGCAGCGCCCAGGGAGATTCAGCCTGTTTGCAACATATGCGATTGCACGATCTGGCCTTGTGAGAAATTCATGCACAGCATATACTCGCGAAGTCTGTTGCACGTGAATTGTACATATGGCTACTACCCTGTGGGATCTCGATGGTACAATACGATGTGAAGGCGTAATGGGCATGACAGGCTGGTTGCATCTATGTTGGTCCACACATCGCTAATCCTCTGCTGCAGGGTCTACATGGCAGCACCAGAGAATTTCCAAAAGACTACCATAGTAAGTCTTTCAGCGCAAAGGAAACTGTCCAACAGGTTAGTGTGGCAGAAAGAATACGCCTTGATGAAGACTATGAAGCAAATCCGAAGGCGGATCGCTCTTTGAAGGTTGCTATACCTCGTCCGAGTCGCAATATTGGAGTAGGAAGCTACCAGGGACAGGACAGACAGATGGTGGACAGACCATTGCTTACGGAAAGTGACTTTCCTCAGCCTTCGACGAAAACACTAGCATACATGTGAGGGCTTCTCAAATCGACTGGAGCCGATTTTGTAAGAAACATGTCCCCATCTCCGGTGGTGGGATGCGTCGTGTGGTCACCATGTCGTGGCCCACTTCGGTCGGCTTGGCGTCGGATCGGCCAGCCTTGCTGGCGGCGAGCAGCAGGCGATTATGGTCGGCAGCTGCCTGGCAGCGGATCTGCTTCGGCGGCCGGCCGCCACTCGTGTTTCGCGGGCGGCGGCCTATCATAATCTGATAATCAGCAGTCAATCAGCGGTCGGTCGGCGGTCGGTCGGCGGTTGGTCGGTCACCTGGATGGTCGGTCGGTCGTCGGTCGGCGGTCGGTCGGCGGTTCAATTCAAGCATGGTCGGCCATCGGTCATGGGGCCATTGGGCAAATTACCATTGAGGACACTCAGGAAGTTATGACCACCAGACACACCAAGCACACCAAGCACACCATTGGCAAGCACACCAAGTGCCAAGCATGGGTCCCAAGCACACCAGGCACACACAAGTACTAACGTAACGCATTAGATTCTTTCAAAACCAATGTTCATTGTGATTGCAAATCTGAATTCCATGGTGCCAATAACAAGTTTCCTGCGCGTGTCAGAGCTGTTTACGCTTAGAATACAAGAGAGAAGCTAGGCGTGCTGCTCTCAGATATAAGATCAGATTCTTCGAAAAGCTTGATAAAGCACATGGCAGTAGTCAATATATTTTTGGGCCTTGTACTTAAATTAAGTTGGGACTTGTACTACTTTCTTGAAAAAGTGTTGAAGACTGGAAGCACTAAGGTAAACGAAGAATACCAATCATCACCTGCTTGATCGCACCACTCATACAGGCCACAGCATTCTGTCTCAAAAGTACAAATTCTACCGCCACCACTAATTAAAAATGTTGGGCAAGTTCTTTGGCACCAAAAAGTCACACTCGCCACGAATCGGATGAGCTGACAGCGCGAAGTTCTTTGGCACCAGAAAGTCACACTCGCCACGAATCGGCTGAGCTGACAGCGCGGAGCAACTTGAAGTTCAACGTCGAACAACTCCCGAGATACTACACAACGCCATGAACTATGTAGACATAATGCGGACCACATCGTGTACTCTGGCCTTCACCCCCATGGCTGTTATTTTCGGTCCTGATTCCTTCCGTCCGCAAGACTGAGATCGTCTTCTTCTCATACTCCGCTGCTTCTCGGCTTTCCTTACAGACATGAGGGTGAATCACTTAGATCAGATAGGAATAGAAGCTGAAGACATCATCAGACAGATGGCGGCAAGCAGGTAGGTTTGGACCGACCATTCAGTTCATTTGATTGTTATGATTTTACTGATTGGATCTGGGCCAACTTGTTCCAAAAGGCCGACACAGACAACAGACAACCCAAGCTGTTCATCTAAATCTTCGCCAAGACTTCAAGAGAACCTTGGCCAATAAATAGTAGCCAATAGCGTCCACCCAGGTCATGCTCTTGTTTGCCATTCTCTGACACAAATCACATCGATCCTACCCCAGAGACCAAGCAGGCCCATATTTCCTCCTGCCACACCCCTCTCACTCTCAACTGTCAGCCAAAACCAACCCTGCAGCCTGCAGCTCTGGCCAACGTAACGCCATGGCCAAGAAGTGTGGCGGCAATGGAGCCGCCTCTGCCTATTATTTATTAATTTTCTTTGGTGCCCACCCAGTGTGGGAGCCCTGACATGAACGATGTCAAACCGCACAAGCTTTCTGAATCTTCGAGCGCCACCTACAGTGCCGCAGCCAGATTCAGTGTGCTCCCCCATTCTGCGGGATGGATCCTCAGAGATGCCAACATAGAATCCATTTGCTTCTGTGTGGAATGATTGGCAACGGCGATCTTCGATCCATGTATTGACCATTTCTGTAGCCGATCTTCGTATCATGCACTTAAGGTGCCAATAAATGACTGGAAACCGTCCATCATTCTCGTGATGATTCATCCTTATCATCGCTCTGACCATACGTTCGAGGGCAGTATGCATATATGTAGGAAGCAAGTCTGGATCGCCAGCAAGTACCGACATGATCCTCTTGCAATCCTTTTCGCACTCTGTGTCCATCAATGCTGGCACAAAAAGCACATCTCTCCCAAGAATATGACTGAAATGCCAAATCCTTCCAGGTGGCCTTGAGTGAACGCATGGTCGTGCAGACGCAATGCCACCAGCAGAATCATCAGCCAATGGCAGCATGACCTGCTTGCTGGCCTCTGTGCTCGAGCTGTCTTCATCTGGCTTACTGTCGACTAGCGCTGCTTCTTGGGCTTCAATTCCTCTTGAGAAATAATCATCCCACCGTGGATCCCACCACTCTGGTGAGTCTCGGGACTGCAGCGTGATGTCAGATGCCTTTCGCTGACTCGAGCGCGATCGCGATCGCTGTTGCAAATGAGACGACATGGGGTAGACTGAGCGTTGCAACAAATAGGCCTAGCTATCATCATAAGGCCTGGCGTGCAGTCACAAGCAACCGCTGCCGACCTAAAAGGAAACCAATCACATGGCACGCACGCAATGATATTCAACATAAGGCCTAGGACAAAGAAACATACTGTACCCTCCCCCCATCGGACTCAACTGCAAGCAGTTATGCTGGACAAATCACATCTGTCCTGTTTGACACAAGGCACCCCCAGGGTTGCGTTGCGACTTGGGATTGGCTGCTGCATCGACAACATCTGGGATAGACCCAAAATGATCCGCCGACCCTGCGACAGCAAGGATCCGGCGTGTGAGACCAAGCCCTTGCTTTCCTGCATATCTGCTCAATGTCTTCTCCTTTGTCCTCTCTGAATCTGTCTTCAGGGCGGGCTCGCGGGGGGTGTTGGATCAACCAATCTACCTATGACCCCCACCTATGACCCTCCCCCCTTGAAAAAGGCTTCAGCGCCCGGCCCTCTGGGAGAGCCCAAACACCACCATGGGCGCCACTTGGACCACTTCTCAAAAATGGTCGCTTTTGGAGCCTCCAACCAGGGGGAGGAAAGGACGACGATTGTGAGGCTGGGCCATGCCTCTGATTCACCTTATGGCCTACCATGCAGAAGCGACCGCTGCTGACCTTAAAGTAAACCAATGACATGGCACGCGCGCAGTGATATTGAACATGACTCATTGAGCCTCAGAGGGTCTTGCGCTAAATCTGGATACAATTGGCCCCACACTTGCCCAAAAGTCGCCAAGTGGTGCTTCAAGGGTCGGCGGCATGAGGCGGAAGCCTTTTACATTTATGTCTGTTCAGAAAGAAAAGGAGGAAGGGGCGACGATTGTGAGGCTGGGCCATGTCTCTGATTCACCTTATGGGCTGGCGTGCAGTCACACAAGCAACCGCTGCTGACCCAAAAGCAAACCAATGACATGGCACACGCGCAATGATAGTCTCACCCCATGGGACCTATAGACATAGTCTCCCCCCTCCAAAAGAGAAGAATGGAAACAATCTGATGACGAAAAATTGCAACCGCAAAAGCTGCTGTGAAAGCGCACCCAACGATGTGCGCCCCACAATGGTATAGACGCTGACCTTCAACATTTGCATCCAGCAAGGCTCCCTAACATCAGCATCTATAGTTGTCATTCAGAATGGGTGCCCCACATCCGCCTTTGCCAATGACTATGTTGGCATTGGTACTGACTACTGACATTCTGCAAGAGCGCTGAACACTAACAATCAAAAATCTGCATGGAAAGAGTTATCCAAGCGTGCCTCTCACTAGGCATGCTTTGCTTGCTGGGTTTGCTCTGATTGCTGAACTTGCTGATCTTGCTGAGCTTGATTGGCTTGCGTGGCTTGCTTGCCTGGCTTGGCTTGCCTTTAAGTTTAGTTGCTGAGCTTACTTCACTTGCCTGGGCTTGCTTGGCTTGCTAGGCTTGCTGAGCTATATGAGCCCAACAATACACTTACATCATTTCTTATCACAGCATGACCCTGACTAGGGATTTGTCTTGCACTGCTCGGCTAGCGCGACCTACGGGCTCCAGACAAATTGCGCAAAATGAATAGTTTGCTAGCAAATCCAATTTGAAAGCTGATACAGTACACTGAGATCGTTGTCTTGAATCAGATGATGCTCGTTGTTTCAGAAAATCCACATTGGCACAATGTGACTGTGGCCACCAATACGGTAATGCCTCCAAGTCCCTTAGGCTATATTTTTCAGAAGTGCTGCTTCACATTGAATCAACGGCAATGATGTCATTGTGACATGACATTCTCAGACTGTGTGTTGAGAGTCTCTGACCCTGACTCTGTCAGTGAGTCTGACTCATGCTTCGCCGCAGAGGCTGAAGACAACTGAGTCACTGTCAACAACACTCACTAACAGTTGCTAACGCATTCAACTTGAACTGTTCAAGCACAACTTCAAATGGCTGGAAAGATTGACACAGTTGTGATAAGATTCTTAGAAAAACTGTAAGATGCGCTTATTTACATGCAATAGAACCGTCAATAACACATCTGAACTATGCGCAAGTTTTCACACACCGAGACATCATTGACAATTTGTGTACAATCGATCACGGCTGAATTGTCAAGAGAAAAAATCCAACCTGCAAGTCATTAGTGCGTCACTATAGGATTCCCACAGTGGCAACTCTTCAGCTCTTGCAAGAATTGCTGACAGAGACAAGCTAGAAGACTATCTAGAGCCGATCCTTCAGTGCAAGAACAAGGAAGGATTTTATCGCTGTCCGCTTACACCCGATCACAACCACCACCACACATCTTAAGTGCAGCGACCAAGAACACAATGCCTTCACCACCTCCTTACCAACGCACACCTTCACATCTGCTTTTGTTCCTGGCTTTCTCCTGGTCTTCAGGCGGCAAAGGCCTGGCACTATGAAGACGTTCTTCTTTATCTCCTTGGTGCTAGCTGACACAAGGCTGTTCAAGACAGCAGAGCAAGCCTTCGTCTTCAAGCCATGCTCAGTCGCAATCGCCTTCAAGATGGCACCCTTTTTTGTCATGGCCTTAGCACCACCAACCTCCATGGCCTTCTTCATTGGAGGGACTATAGTGATCGAAGACGAGAAAGTGTAGTTGGAGAAGCAAAGAGAGAGTTCGCCGCAACACTTTGAACCGCCAATGTAGAGCATACAAAATGATGAGGCACAATCTTGTCGACAAAATGAAACTAACACTGCTGGCGCTCACATGAAGCTGACTTGGCCAAGATCAGCAATGCCCTGGCTTAGGCCCAAATTCTTCATGCTAAGTGTTGGCCAAGATCAGCAATGCCCTGACTTGGCTCAAGCATGCTCAGGCCCAAATTCTTCATGCTCAGTGTTGGTCAGTGAGGCAAGGACACCAATGCTCCCCTTGCCTCGCTCGCATTAGGGTGCAAGGCCAATGGCATCATGCTGAGCATTATACCATACAGGAGCTGAGCCTGAGCATCCTGAGCCAACCGTGGGGGCTGAGCCAGGCCACGCTCAAGAACTATTATCCGCCAAAATCAACCGAAGAACATGCGCGAGTAGAATAATATGGAGTCACATCCTGACAGGAAAGAACGTCATGGTCTCATGACATGGCGCTCCACGCACTTAACAACATTCTGGACACTGACCCAAGCACAGAATCTAAATCGATGGAGATGCCGGCTTGGTAATGTATCTTAAGGACTTTTCTAAAATGAATGCACAAGATTCCATCAAGGCTTCGCCTGCAGCCCAAAGCCTGGCAAACAATTAAATTTAGAAGTGGAGGATTTGGGACTGGCTGATATGATACAAGTGAAGGGTCTGGCGAATACAGAAGACTACTCTTGCTGATAGAAGCGATATCTCTGACTGATAAGAGAAAGAAACCTCGCTGGGGCACGCTGAGTCCACTGAGTAAGTATGCACGTACGCTTCATTCTTGATTCCAACTCCGGGCCTTGGGCTGCCAACTTGGTAGATTCTTTGCAAATAAGCCGACTTTGTTTTAAGCCTTTAAGCCTTAAAGGTGAAGCTCCTGGCGTTCTGCCATGATTACCTCACAACTGACACAGGTTGGGACTAGTCCAGACACTCAGTCACACTCCGCTGGTCTGACTTCGAGCCCCAAGTCTGAACATATCCAACTTTAAGGGTCATGAAACCTTGCAACCCAAGCTTGGCTCCAAGAAAAACTTGGGTGGAGCAGATGCAAGGAGTCCATTTCACCATAGCATCATGATACAGTGATACATTTTCTGCGAAACATGAATGTGGTTGCAATGATATTGAGGATGTCATGACACAAAGACAAGCACCTATGGGTACACTTTGCCTCTCCCTTCTAGTGGCCAACCAAACCAGCGACTCCAAATGCTCCAAGTCACTCCCTCACTTCTACCTTCTACCATCCAGCAAAATTCTAGGCGAGGTTGCGCCAAACACGCTTTTGTATGCATGTGTAACATCTTAAGTCCATCATCATGGCATCATGTCCGGGCTAACTCAGAGAACTCCCACATCCAATGTGACTGAGACAATGGTGTGACATTGGTGTCATTGCTAATGGTGTCAATATGACAATCATTTCCACTTGATGAAGACGCCACAAGACCAAGAACAAGTTCGCCATACAATGATATGCATGAACAACTTTTGCTGTGCTCAACATGAAGCATGCTGGCTGCACGCCGAGGCAACATAAGGATCTGCCTTAAGACAAAAAGCGACAACCTTACTCAGTTAGGTGATCACCCCAAAACATATCATGAAATACAATGCAACCTTATGATGCCACAAAAAACAAGAAAACCACGCGACAACCTTAATAATATAAATGTTGCCACAAAAACAGAAGCATGATAACATGTCATGATGTTATCCCATAATGGCATTGCGTCGCACATGGCATGACCACGGATGCCAACACAGCCCGACATGGCCCGACACGGTCTTGTATGGCGCAACCTAGCCTGGCTGATAGAAGTGATGGGTCTGGCAGACTGCCTTGAATAGAAATGAGGGGTCTGGCTGCCTGGCTCATAGAAGTGAGGGGCCTGGCCAACAACAGTGATGGGTCTGGCCAATAGAAGTGAGGGTTTCAAAAAAACTTTGGGAATGCATGTGCTGGGCTGGGACATCGATAAAGAGGGGTTGGATGCCAGGCTGGGCTGGGCCCTTTTGGTAAAAGTGAAGGGTTGGGGGCCTGGCTGCCCCCACCCTGTCAATAAAAGCGAGGGTTTGGGGGGCGAGCTGGCCCGCCCTGTCAAAGCCTTTAAGAGATTGGGCTGGCCAAGCCTCGCAAATAGAAGTCAGGGGTCTGCCAGACTGGGGGCCAGGCAAGCCGAGCATGGTCCTGCACGGTCCCATTTGATGATCACTGTGCGACATGCTACATCGCGGTCTGGGAGGGAACATCCCTGGAGCACTGAAGAACCACTCTGGAACATTTTGGCGCTGCTGTCGACCTTCACATTTGTTGTGGAAGGGGCGATGTTGAAACGATCCTCCACGACATCGATGTGTAATCTGAGGCTCTCAATTTGCACACGCAGAAAATCAACGGAGATCTTCATAGAGCTATGTTGCCAATAGAACTTCAGTTTGGATGGTATGCTTCTGTTAAAGCTGTGAGACCTTGGCGCCTTTCGCTCACGCTGCCCTGGGCCAGATTGATCATTCAAGGAAAGAATCGCCCTACCTCTGATTTCGGGAAGGTGAAGCTTTGCGTGGAATCCCCAATACATAATTCCTAACTTCCATTTTGAGATTGGGTGAGATTTCTTGCTAAGCCAAGATCTCTCCGGTGACACCTGTGTTACGAGGTTCAAGCTATGCTCCAAAACTGATGCAACGATTGCCTAGTTTTTCCCATTCCACTCTGGTCTTATGTGGGCAACAAGTTTTAAGGAAGATCGCGTTCAAAGACAGACTGGGATGTGAATACCTCCCTCTTATGTGCCTAAGCCATTCTGCTAATAGTAATGATATGTCAGATTCAAAAAGCACCTAAAAGTCTTGTGGCAAATTGCCAATAGGCTGATGCCCTTACCACAAGTCTGTTGATTCTCAATGAAGAGACTCTCTGAGTAGCGACACACCCTGCTATGGTATGTAGCCCATGCGGGATGCACACATGGGGGGAGACGGTACTGTATCCACCGTTGCATTTCACATCATATTCAGAGGCAGATCTGTTGCGAGCCATGCCAGTGCAATACGCCAATTGATTTGCTGTTGTCGCCATGATTAGAATCTTATAGTCACTTGATATTTTTGCCGACGCACTGGCACCCAATGACTTGCGCTCCGAGCAACGACATACGGTCCGCTGATGCGTGAGGTCCTCTTCAGGACAGTATTTGTTCAAGCGTTTCTGCTGGCGTCCTGTGCTCTACCAATCAATCTGCCCAGCATGGCTTCTAGTGCTGGCTTCCTATGCTCTACGCATCTGCCCAGCATGGCTTCTAGTCGAAAACTTTTGGGAGAACGTCCTCGATGGAGTATGCCAACTGAGCGATGAAAAGCGGCAAGAAGATGAACGATATGCATCACGATTTGCGTGCGCCGCTTTCAAGTGCAATGTGCAATGGAATATGCATCACGATTGAGATTCTGGCGTGGGCTCGTCCCGCATTCCAAGCCTCTGAGTGTGGGCTTGTCCCGCATTCTGAGGCTTGCATGGCCACCAACAGTTGGAAGAGGAGACCAGTATTTACAGAGTACATGCGCTAGTACATTCAGAAATGGACGACCGTTGCAGGATCTCATTCACGACTTGCTTGAAGGTCACATTGACCCACTTTCTGAAAAGAAGGAAATCTTCATCGAATCGACGATTGTCTGAATCGTTCGCGCAACTATCCTGATATTCACGCAGTTGGTATTGGTCATCGGCCATTTGCCACTGGCCATCGGCCCATCATTGGCTCATCATTGGCCCATTAGCCTATCATCAACTCCAATTGATTAATTTTTGTATTTTTCTAATTTAACAATACATCGCAAATTCTCATTAATGTTGTGCCTAACCACCGGTGGCGGCTCAAAAGAAAGCTTTCCTGGGGGGGGCCACCCCCCCAGACCCCCAAAAAGTCGGCCATTGTCGTGGCCTCCGAAGGCCAGTGTTTGCGGTCATGTGCTCCTTGACCCAACTAATCCAGACTTGGCACATGTGCACGTCGATTTCGCCATGGTCCCTACGCTGGACGTCTGCTTGCGGATGTCATCGACGCTCACGTTGGTGGGTCTAGTGGCACTGGACAAATTACCATTGAGGACACTCAGGAAGTTATGACCACATCGCCATCAAAGCGCATGCGCAAGGCTGCGCCCAGCTCTTCCTCCACAGCACCATGTCCCAATGGTTGCATAGTCAATGGCGACTGCCAAGGTCGACTCGGTGTTAGCGAGGCTGGGTGTTGCCAGTGACAGGTGGCAGGCATGCGTAGCTACAATGAATCACTAAACGTTGGTACAAATGCTGCCATCGACAAGATACACGATGTGGCGATGTGGTTCCACTGAACGAAAGCTAACGAGCATGACGCCACGCCACTTTTGATGGCAGCTGGATACGGGCATGTCGATATTGTGAAGCTCTTGCTTGAGGTAATTAGCTGATGTTGGTGTCGCGCTGCTAGTCAACCTTCAGGAATGCAAGTGCAATGTTGTGCTGACCCTCCTGAATCATTGAAAGCCTTCGTTCGGTAACTTTTGTTTGTGCAAGAAGTATGTACAATCGAATGGTGTTGCAAGTTCTAGTTTACTTGTTATTATTATCTTGCACTTAAAGTTGCCTACCAAGCACAATCTTGAAGTAGTGCACTTGACCTGACTGGTTGTGCTGATTAATCGAGGCTCGACCTTGGCAGTCGCTAATGAATTATAGTGGTCTTGAAGAGGTTGCGTTACAAGCAGCCACAGGTTGAGAGCCGGTCGGTCTACGAATCGCTTGCTCAGTATTGTCGCAATACCACACTTCCATGCCAGCGCCCAGGACCTCCACCTGCGCCGGCATTCCCTTGCAAGGTGGCCCTTCCGGGAGTCTGTGCCAAGAGTCCTTGCTCAATGAGGCCTAGCCAAGAGCCCTAGCCGGTTGGATGCAGGGCTCCCTAGGAATCACGGGCTGTTGCTCGCCGGAAGTTTGGAAAGCAATTCAGGGCAGTGTCAATCATGGGCTTCAAGCTTGGGGAAGGCCTTCAGCTGCGCAATTCAGAAATGTTAGGTGACATTTGCGGGGACCCTCTATTGGAAAACAATTCGGTCTTGTGGCGCAGCTTAATGCAATTTAAGACAATTTAGCGGTTCGTTCCGAGTTGATCTGTTAGCTGCTCGGCCGCCTCTGAGGCCCAGGCTGTGCTTAAATGGAGTGGCAGACGATGCGAGAAGTACGGGATACGATCAAGTGTCGGAACAATGCAATCAGCTGGAACCATCGCTTTCATGTCACACTTTGTTGACAAAGTTCAAGGATTCCTTTGGTACCCTTTTGACTTTGTTACTCACAGCAATTCTGCCTGGAGGGCCGTGCATCGTGCTTGCACGGGCTGACGATGTCGACCAAAACCAAACGCACGTGTCAGAATGAGAAGTCGTTCTGATCTGTATGCTGATGCAAGGGAATTCGGAATGCCTTTGACTCATAATTGCCAAGAGTCCTAGCCAATACCTGTGCGGCTGACTGACACATTAGCAGGGGTCCTCGAAATAATAGATATGGTAGAATCGCTGGCCTTTTTAAATGCATCAGGTTCGAGACCTCGCCTGAATTGGCTTAGGCAAACGTTTCTGGTACTTTCAGCTCGTTCTGAAGTGTTCAAAAGTCAGCTCTCATGTGGTATGCAGGAGTCCATGACGAAAGAGATCGCCGTGGAGGACTGCGAGTCTGCGTGGAGGACTGCGAGACTGCGAAACCCTGTAAGGCCCCGGCGGTCAACGTTAGGCAGTGCACACTCAGTCTGTGCAGGCAATCATGCAGGCTCTTGCAAATGGACAGTGTGAGTGAGTCACCCGTCTGGTTGCCAGCTGCATTAGGTGCAGGGGACCGCGAAAGGCTGCACATCAAGTGCACGTCATTAAAGTTGAAGTCAGATGAACACGACGCCGATCTCAAGGAATTGCGCACATACAGTGACATACTCCCCCCACCCAGCACTTGGAGACATTCCGAGAAGACGCTTCTTGGACAAGTGTCCACGAATACCCAGGCCTTGGTCTCTGCCCATAAATGTTGAGGCCCTTATTTCATTCTCTTTGAACTTTGGGTGCTTCTTTGCCAAGCCCAGAAGCGATCTGACCCTCAATTGGATCCAATCTTGAAGTTCAATCTGTGGATTCGTGTTGGACAAGTGCGGCGATCGGGTCAGTAAAAAAATAAATAAATGTTGTATGCCTCACAGTTTCTGCTGAAACAGGCAACAAGCACTAACTGGTCAAGTTGCCATCGCAGTGAGATTGTATGCGGTGAGCGTGGTTCCTGGCGCAATCAGAATGTGTTGATATTGGATCACAACTACACCAAGCAGGACTCAGAATCGGGATATATCGGCCGGCCCCTTTAGGGGCATACCGGCTGTGGAAGGAAGTAACTTGTCTCTTATCACAGGTCTGTAGTCTACTGTTTACAGGTTAGCTAGTCTGCTTGTCTACAGGTCAGCTGATTTCCATCTGTAGATCTGCTTATCTTGTTGATGTAGACCTGTTTCTGGACCCCAGAAACCGCCCAAATCACCACCCACCCTCGGCGAACTCAGGATTTTTGGAGGGCCCAGAAACCCTTTGAAAATGGATGCAAAAATGGTACCCCAAAAGTGACCAAAATGGTCTCCAAAAGGGACCCTAAAAGAAGTCCAAAATCATCAAAATGTGGTCTTAAAGCCCTCCCAGAACAGGGACTCTAAAAAGCATCCAAAAATGATCCCAAAAGTGAGCCAAAAAGTCAGTTTTCCCAAGGCTCCGACATGGCTAAACCATAGTAAATACTGGTGTTTGCGTGCATGTCACGCTTATGTAGAGATTCAAACAAGCTTCCAAAAACGCCCCCCAAAAGGCATCCAAAATACAGCCCAAATGGACCCCAAATCGCCAAAAAAGCCATCCAGAAGACATATCAAAAAACACAAAAAAAACGATACCCCAAATGAGCCAAAACTGGCCCCCAAATGGGGTCCCCAAGTGGAGCCAAAATCGGCAAAAATGATGTCTTGGGGTCACCTCTGCACAAGGGTGGCTCCCAAGCGGCCTCCAGACCCCCTTCGAGATCAATTTTGGAGGTGTTTTGGGACGATTTGCGGACCATTTTTGACAGATTTCCCAACACATTTGAATTCATTTCTAGATGCATAATTTAGCAGTATGTTGCGAACACATACCTTCAAAATCATATGGACTCAAACAAAACATGTGCCAGACATGCCAGACACAGCACCAACAACCACACGGCAATCAAAACCAAGAGCCGCTAATCCATGTGTCCTCCAAAGAACAGAGCGCTTGCTGAAAGAGGGGCCGGCCGCAGTGGGCGTAGCCCTTAAAAATCTTGAAGGACTTCCACAAAGTTTGGACTTCGCGCGTGGATCCTACTTGCCATCCGGAAGGTACTATTTATGTATGCCGGAGGAGAAACACTCGGAGTTCTAGAGGCATGTGCGGAGCCTGTGCTCAATTGTCCTCGACAAGGTACAGCTGTATGCTCGTTCTTTGGTTGGACTTTATGCAGGTTTCCATGACAACGTGTGGTATTGGCACCCCGTATATTGCAGTGTGGGGGCCTGATCAGGCTTCCTTACTTCACGCATCTCACCAGTATGCCTTCACTCGCACATCTAAGGAAGCAATAAGCGCTTGCAAGCCAAGGCACCGATTCGAGTTGACGAACTTGAAGGTGACGCGAGGGGAGATTAATTTCAATGGGATGCTATGGCAGCGCTACAGGAGCAGCGATGGAGGCCCACAGGCAGTCACTTCCAAGCACCCGTATCAAAGAACATACGAAGCGACTGCAATTCAATGGTTCAGAGCCAGTGACATTCTCAACACCATCTTCTTTGGGCATGCGAGCATCAACAAAAGTTTTCTGCATGGAGTGCATCATGGAAGCTCGGCTTAGCTCGCTGAGGCAGCTGACACTTGACATTGACACTGGGGCTGACATACTACAGACTCGGCGACAATCCCACCACTTGTCGCGGTCAGAGCTCATGAAGTCTATGATGAAGACACAGAAGAGGCCACCGAAGCTTCAATTGCTATAAATGGTGCCGAGCTTCGTGTTTGGCCGACAAGATTCCCTGAATCAGATTCAGCTGAGTCCATGATTTTTATGCCACGTGGTACAACTACGAGTAAGGAAAACAAGGAGTGCTCTGGATCAAGTGCGTCCACAGTCGCGATATCTGCTTCAACTTCCTCAAGCACTGGATCTAGCATTGGGACAATCACATTACAGTGTTCCTCCTCATCACTATATAATGTAGTGCTCCAGCAGCATGGTGAGCGAGCGCTCCTCTTATGTGATGGCCAGGATGAAGATGGGCCGCGTGCTGTAATTATTCTTGGCGCTTGACATTGGCATTGGACATTGGCATTCAACATAGACATTCAACCTTGGCATTGGACATTGGCATTGAACATTGGCATTGAACATTGGCATTGGACATTGGCATTGGACATTGGCATTGGACATTGGCATTGGACATTGGCATTCGACATTGTCATTCGACATTGGCATTCACCATTGCCATTCAACCTTGGCATTCGACATTGGCATTCGACATTGGCACTCGACATTGGCATTCGACATTGGCATTTAACATTGGCATTTGACATTGGCATTCAACCGTGGCATTTGACATTGGCATTCAACATTGACATTCAACATTGGCAATCAACATCAGCATGTGAATCCTTAATTCACGCATCTCACCAGTCTGCCTTCACTCGCACATCTAGGGAAGCAATGAGCGCATGCAAGCCAAGGCACCGATTCGAGTTGCGAACTTGTAAGTTTAGTAGCGCTCTCCTCAAGACATGGTCTGAGCTCCGAACCATCTTCGAGCAGTGGCTGATGGTGCAGAGGGCTATATCGAGATGGATGCCTTATTGAGCGGCGCATACCGTGCAATGGCTCATGAGGCCGCCGAGAGTCTTTGGGTCAAACATCAATCTTTTGGTGTCGGTTCTGGAAAGGTTCCTGTGTGTTTGGGTTGACAAAGGAACTGATGAAACCGCACCACGAACTTTTGAATTGTGTCCCAGTGCATACCAATTGTGAATACTGTGCTATCGAGATGCCAGAAAAATGCATGGCTTGGGCGTGGACATCGACCGTGTTCTTGGCAACGGTGCTGTCCTTGCTCATCCTCGGCGCCTGTCTGACTGGCTATCAAGGTAATATTGAGCAGATCAGGGGACTTCCATGTGCCAGACCTTGGATTAGATCATCCGTGGAGAAAGACCCCCTGAAGATTTGCCACCATTGGAAGTTGTTGTCAAGGATGGTGCATGTGGTGCCTGTCGATGCAAGTATGAAGGCTGGAAGCACAGTCATGCAAGTGGAAGAGACACGTGATGCCGCACGATGGTGGCGCTTGTTGCAAGTGGATTCACGGGTTCTACTCCAAGGTGTCCAGTTCCTACTACCAGTAATTTCCAAATCGTATCGACGGTATCATGGACTTAACTTGATGCATTTGTAAACAGTGGTGGAGGTAATCTCAGTTCTGGTCGAGTCTAATTGACATGTCCTTGACGCTGGCCGAAGATGTGGTTTTCATCTTATCTTGAGTGAGCTGGACGTTGCTTGCACTTTACGGCACACACAAACATTGGGATCATGATTCATACTTCTTGGCGCAAGCTGCTCCATCGTTCTCGAAGCAGCCACTCGCACAAGCAATTGGCGCCCCTGGAGCTCCGGAATGCTTGCGAACCCAAAGACTGCGCGAGACAGATTCTCACTAATACTGTGTCGGAAGAGGCTATGCTAAGGGCAGCAATTTCAATGGAGATACAGGCGCCAAGTTCCCAGATGAAGGAATTCGAAAGGATCGCTGCATCCACAGAGCGGCCAAACTTGCAACCAACACTGATGGACCTGGGCTGCGCCGCTGTTAAACAGTGCCTGATCGCGAGAGCCACTTTCACAGATTTGTAGATTCCTTTTGAATAAATTGGGGATGATCGCATCCGCTCAACATGTTCGCTTTAGGCTTTGAGGGGGCACTGCCACTTGTTTGTGGATGTTTGTTCAATCTGCTCAAGTGCAAACTAGCAAAGCAGCCGAAGCTTGCAACAGGAGAATCAAGTGGGCATCCTTAATTTGTTAGCCTGGTCGGACCAAACTCAAATGTTCAGGACAAGCAGGGAATCAAAAAATTGCCGTGCTGCGGTGGGGCAGTGCTCCGCATGAGCCTCGCGCGATTCCGTACACAGGGCGTCTTGAGCGCTTCTCTTGTCAAGCCTGCTGCCAGCGAATGATTCCTGGACAGCATGGTCTGAAACTTACCATTGCAGACTCTGGAGCAACATTGGTGAAGAAGAAATCATTCAATGGTGATTGGCTGGGTGACCCTGAATTCACCAGCAAGCAGTCCGGTCTTCGCCTACTGGCAATATTACAATGACCATTATTATGCAATATTCAATATGTCCACAATATTATTAATATGGTGTAAGTGAAGTATGAGGACGCGTGGTGGTGGAACGACAACGAATATCTCTACGCCGACGGCCTGTACCTTAAGGGGTGTGGCACTTCTGCACGAGAGCAGGCCACTACTGGGAGTTGGATTGTCATTCCCAGGGTCAGTTCTGTGATCTGGAGCTACCACAGCTAGCAGCCGATTGCCAAAACAGCGTCTGCGAGGCTGCTGTCATCATAGCACACGAATCAGCCAGAGTCCTGAATGGCTGTGCCGACGGCCTTAAGGGGTGTGGCATCCATGCCGCCCAAGAAGATGCTCAGGGTAGGCGATCCTATTGCGCAGCAAGAACTATCGCAACACCTGCTCGCAAGCGGCCTGCCTATGAGGTTGAATGTGAGCTCCGTGTCAAGAAGGGACATGGAGGTGGTAGACATCTGTAGCAGACATCTGTTCAACAACAGACATTTGTTGCAAGATCACGCCCATGACGAAGAGGTTCCGGGATCATTGGGACACCAAGCCTTGTGACAATGTCAAAAGTTTTAGGTGTAGTAAAGTTGGTTAGGACGAGGAACAGCTACTTGCATCTTTGAACCTGCGGCAAGAGTTCGCTGTTCGAAAGTCCCCCAACTGGAGTACACGCAAGAGTCTGAGACCGACCGCTATGCTGTAGGATGGGCAAGAGCGGTATTACCGTACTACTGCTCACCAACATCAACGAAACTGCTGGCGACTGAGGCCTTGCTGGTAGGGGCGTCGATGAGAAACAATACATAGCAACCCCGCCATTGATCTGAGCAGTGAAAGGTCAGCACACTTGGGTGCCTCTCTGTTCAATCCAGCAGCTCAAGGACTTCACGTGGTTCAGCGCTTGCTCTCACAGCACCTTCGGAATCCAAGATCTGGACAAGAGGGAGGCTCGACGGTTGGAGCACGAAAGGCTTTCCATTCGACGAATCCAGCACTCCAAGGCAGCGAAGCCTTTGGCCTGACATGCTCGCGCTCGTCCGAAAAAATGTTTTTACTACGATGTCAATCAATATACGCAAGCTCGGCCTCATATGCCACTGGCTATTGCATATTATCCTACAGCGTCTGCAAGATTTGTTTTAACAGGGTAGCGCTTGCGGAATTTGTAACATGGTTGTCATTTTGTTAATTTCATTATAACGCCGAGCCCTTGTGGGTCACATGCGTGTGAGACTATGTCCTATACGCGCTCCTGTTACCTGGTCTCCACGACCAATGCCCCAACTGCCCTGCCACAACTTGTCAAGACACCCAAAACCCAAAACTGGCTCATTGTTCTCCCCTCAAAAGACTAAGATGTGGCTTTACAAGAATTTGGACCCCTTTTCGGAGCCCAAATTGAGCTTTTGGAACATTCCTGTAGACCAAAACTGCGCATGCTATAAAATTTTAAAATGGGAGGTCCCAAGTTTGCATTAAAATTGATCCTTCTGATCAACCACACCCCGCCACCAAGAACACCCCCGTTCTGAAAAATGCTTACTATGGGACCCCACAATGGAACCTGTAGAGGTCCACAGACACAAAATGGAGCAACCAAATGCTCCAGATGGATCTCTTGAAGGGGTCGGCGGCATGGCGTAAGCCATTAAGTAAGCAACTTGCGTCTGAATGTGTGCTCACAGAAACTGTCCAGGGAGTCTCAGAAGTTCAATTCTCAGCGCAATTGTTCTTCTTTTGGTTTCAATGAGCTGTCCACTGTCAAGCATGGGAGCTTTAGTATTACCAAGGCACTGCAACATTCCCTCATCAAAATTTTCATTGTGTTCGCAAACTGGGCTCCCGAAGGTTTCTTGTAGGTGTTTGGAGCCACAAGCAAACATCTTTCGAATCAGCGTCAAGCTAAATTCTGGTAAAGCTCTCCCTGGACAAGAGGGAAGCTCGATGCTTGGAGGTCGCTTCAGGATGGGAAACTTCATTGTAGGAGACATACTCGGAGCAATAATGATTCGTATCTTCGGTTCTAAGGACTTCCTCCTCCGATGGGCTTCCAAATGTAGCTTCCGACTGGCGCCTTCCAAATGTAGTCAGAAGGTAGTCACGTTGGAAGAGTCTGAGACGAAGGTATTCACGTTGGTTCTCACTCTGGTGGGAACCTGTGGGTTGCAGAGTCTGAGACGAAGGTATTCAGACTCTCCCTTTGGTTGGCTGCATTGCGTTTTTTGGAAAAGATTTGATATGGCTACCATGCGCAAGAATAGAGAAGTAATACAACTCGGAAGCGTCCTGGACGAGATCGAAACTGTGGCTCAAAAGCAGGGTGAAGACATTGCTTTCAGCACCAAGCTTCAACACACTGCTTGCCACGTCACTGTAGAAAAATTACGACCTTGGACTTACTGCAGAGACAATTAGTGCTTGCTGATTGGACTTTCACAAGCATCCTCCTCGCTGTAGTGGTTGTTATTATTGTTTACTTCAATATTTCGTTGTTCGCGCGAGCTCTAGATCTGCAATGTTCTGCTTAGGTGCTCGCTTTCATTAGAAACCCCGAAGGCAACAAGCAGCACTGATGCTCCACATGGCATTGTACTACTATAGTATACTAGCACCTAGCCTCAATGTTGCAAGGTTGTAACCCATAATCTCAGCAAGCCAATCATGATTGTCTAATGTGCTGCAGACACAGCATTGCGTCAGATAGAGAGGAGAATAAATCCATACAAGCTTGTTAGAGTTCCAAACACATACCATAGCATCAATGTCAGCGACAATGGTAAATCCGCCGGCCCCCTAGGGCCACCAGGCTGCGAGGCAATGTTTGAGCCTACATCTTTGCATCTTGACAGTCCTGCAGCCTTCAGCCAACAGTTCATGAGCATCCTTCAGCCTTGATCCCTGATGGTTGATCCTTGATCCTTGATCCCCCATCCTGGATGTAGTAGGATTAGGGGCCCCAGACCACCCCAACTAGCATCACCTCGGCATGTTCTCAGGATCCTGGCTGCCCAGCCTGGCCCAGCCAGATGCAGCATATACTGCATATCTGCCGCATGGGAGCCATAGACGGCCCCTGTGCAGCAAAATGCAACCCCTGCAACCAAACGCAGCCTCAGAGCAGCCATATGCAGCCCCATGGGCAGCCATTTGGAGCCTCTGAGCGGCCATACGCAGCCCCAAGGGCTCCCAGGAGCAGCCTCTGAGCAGCCATATGGATCCCATGGGCAGCCATATGGAGCCTCTGAGCAGCCATATATGCAACCCCAAGGGCACCCAAAAGCAGCATCTGAGCAACCATATGGACCCCATGGGCAGCCATACGGACCCCCTGGGCAACCGTATGCAGCCTGCCCAACCATTCAACATTGGCATTCAACATTCACATTCAACATTGGTATTCAGCATTGGCATTCAGTATTGACATTCAGCATTGGCATTCAGCATTGACATTCAGCATTGACATTCAGCATTGGCATTCAACATTGGCATTCAACATTGACATTCAACATTGACATTCAACCTTGGCATCTAGCATTGACATTCAACATTGGCATTCGTCATGGGCCTTCAACATTGCATTCAGCATTGGCATTCAGCATTGACATTCAACATTGACAGTCATCATTGCCATAATGGCCATTCAACATCGGCATGTTGCATCAGCATCCAACATTGTCTTTCAACATTAACATTCAACATCAGCGATTGGCAGTGGGGGCCGGCAGCAGAGGCGTCAGCCTTTAAATTACTAATGAGAAGAGCCGAGTTGTTTTTTCATGTGATAGAACACTCAAGCACTCTAATAACAAACTTGGTACCTCGAGTCGCCGACAGCTCCAGCGACACTGAAACATACCATTGTCATTTTGATTGCTGGTTCCTCTCCCAATCTGTCGAACGCCTGAGTAACATCGAGCAAGCAATGTAGCCTACTTTATTAGAGTGCTGGTGTGAGCTGTCAAATGATGAATTGGAGTTTTGCTAACCAGTCTTGCCCGACCAATATTCGACCCCAGCCCCCATTGCCCAGCCCCAGACGGGTCCAAGACTGCCAACGTCATCAAGTGACTTAGTCTACGGACACTGAGCTAGAGCACCAATGCCCTGCACTTCTCTCAGCATCCTGTAAATTGTTATACAAATTCAATGTATTGGCCAGACAACAGGCCTCAATCCCTGCTGCTTCACCCCCTCAGGGCCTGGCAACAGGTGCCTTCTCCTTGGTTCCAAGCCCAGCAATTTGTCATAATTCCCTGAAATGCATTTCTTGTAAAGGAAACCCTGCAAGCACCTCCAAGAAAGAAGCTATGCCAACAAGGAACTCGTGAACTGCTTGATCTTGAACCGATGAGATTTAAATCATTAGCATGAGCTCATGAAACCATGACATGATGTCACACATGAAAGCAACATTTGGCAATGTGCAACTAAAAACGTCCTGAACCAGTGGGTGAGTTCACAAATTGTCAATGATTTGGGCCACGCCTGGCCTGGCCCCACAACCCCTCACCTTTATTGACAAGCCCTGTGCCAGTGCGGCCCCCAAACCCCTCATCTTTTTCACCTGGAACCTGATCAGCCCGGCACCCCGCCTCACTTTTTATCATGCAAGGAATCCCTCACTTTCATTGACAAGGCCACCCATCCCTCCCACCCCCTCACTCCCATTGGCCGCCCCCTCACTTTCATTGGTCAGACCCCTCACTCCTATTGGCCAAGACAACCTGCACCAATCCAAAAAAATGTTAGCCCCCTCAGGGCCTGAACCACCGATCTGGGGCAACTGCTCTGCTGCAAATAGCAACTATTAATTGGTCAAGGACAAGCACACAAGCCTCCTATTTGATCATCAAACGTACACCAAAGTACCGCTTGTCCTAAGCCTTATGGACCAAGCAGGACAGACTGTGCTTAGGCCCACCCAAGGCACAAACTGTCTGGACTCATCAAGCTGAGACAACAACGCCTAACTTGTGTCCCTTATCCAAGTAGCATTATCCCAAGGTGGATGCTTGGCTTGCTTGGCTTTCTTACCTTACTCAACTTGCTTTGCTTGTTTGGCTTGCTTGGCTTCCTTAGATTGCTTGTCTTCGTTGGCTTGATTTGTGTGCTTGGCTTTGTGTAGATTGCTTTACTTGCTTGGCTTTCTTAGCTTGCTTGGCTTGCTTTGCTCGAGTTGCGCGCATGGCTTGCTTTGCTTGCTTGTCTTGCTTGGCTTAATAATAAATTACTCTCAGTCTGCTTGCTTGGCTTCTTTGGCTTCAAAGCATTGCTTTGCTTGTCTGACTTGCGTGGCTGAAGGCTGGTAAGATCAAGGGAATCTGGCTGCATGATTCGCCACAGCGGGTGCAATACTGAGCCTAGAAGTGACTTCCTTGTCACTTTCAAGTTTGGAAACTGTTTAGTGACACACATTTGCCGACGATGATACTTTCCTGCAATCATGTGTTCAACGGTTGGCAATCTTTGCCAAAGTCTTTTAAGAGGGGCTGGCGGGCCCAGCTGTCCTCCCCCCCCACTTGATGTGCCCTGACCCAGCTGCACGCCCTCCAAACCCTCACTTCTATCCATATGTGGAGTTACTGATAATCTCAAAAACAATGGAAGGCCAAACTATTTTGAGGGAGTTTCTTAACTGCCGTCATCCTGGCCACCGCGCACGAGTAGCCAGGGTCCGTTCGGGAGTTTGTGGACCATTTCCGGGGAAACCGCCAGGCACCCATCGGCAAATCCGGGAAATCGCGATTTGATCGACAGGCTGCGGACTTGAGTGGCCTTGGCCTAGCCCAAGTGCCTGCGCCGGCAGAGTTCCGAGAGTTCCGAGAATTCCTAGAAGCTCGATCTGAGCGACAGGCTGTGGACTTGAACGCCCTTGGCCTCGCCGAAGTGCCTGCGCCGGCAGAGTTCCGAGTGTTCCGAGAATTCCTAGAAGCTCGATCTGAGCGACAGGCTGCGGACTTGAGCTGCCTTGGCCTAGCCGAAGTGCCTGCGTTGGCAGAGTTCCGAGAATTCCTAGAAGCTCGATCTGAGCGACAGGCTGCGGACTTGAGCGCCCTTGGCCTAGCCGAAGTGCCTGCGCCGGCAGAGTTCCGAGAGTTCCGAGAATTCCTAGAAGCTCGATCTGAGCGACAGGCTGCCTTGAGATCATATTATGCAAATAGTAGCGTTCCCGGGCCCATAGTAGGAACTTATGGTCCCGAGTCGCTACTATCATCCCGGGCGATCCTGGGAACTAGGGTGCATGGGCTTGACCCAAAGGAAGCCTCATTCTGATGAATGATGTGCAGCGCATACAAACTGTTTGACAAACACACTTTTGAGCGAGCCCAATTTAAACGGATATTTGTCGATGCATACACTGGCAACTATTTGTCGTTTCTGTTGAGCGAGCCCAAGTGAACGGCATATACTGGCAACTATTTGTCGATGCATACGCCTGAAATGATCATGATAACAGCCGCAGTTCTGACCTTCACACCAAGATTCTTTGGGAAACTATTCAAAGTTGTCAGGACTTCTGGTAGGTAGGTGGAACTGCAAATGATATGACGAGCTCTCAAGTCCTCATAAAATATCCTCTTCCCGTCCAGCACCACACCAGTGTCGCGCAGGTAGGTCAGCGTTGGTAAGACCCACTTCGGCTCCACAAACACTTTGGATCCTCGGTCTTGAAGCTCACAGCTATATCCTGCTTCCTTCAGCAGCTCCCGCAGGCCACCCAGGGCTGGATGGTGCATCATCTCACTTCTATAAGCTGCGGGTGTCCGCTTTGAGCTCATGATGACTATCGTGACGTCCGGACGAGCCTGGCCAGGTGCAGGGTGCTGACACAGTCTGTGAAGGGGCTGCGAGTAGAGAACGCCAGGTGGTTTTCGCGGCTTCATGCAAGCAAGTATAGAGAACGCCAGGTGGTTTCAGTGAAATTTTGAGCCACCTGCGCAGATGCCAGACATCAATGAGTAAGCCTGCCTCTGTGCTAAGCCTGCTTCTGGATCACACTTCGCCTGGCCTCCCGGGCGGCGTTGGCAAGCTTGCACCACAATCAGTCCTCTCAGCTTCAAGCGGCCACGAGCACAGCCAAGGCGAAGCCCAATCGCAGCAAGCCGTCGTCATCAAAAATGACCCGAAATGGGTCCAGAGTGGTCGCCAGGTCCTCAGCTGAGAATCAACCCCCATATGGGCATGCCGCGGCCATTTTCCCGCCTCTGGGACCGGTCCCGCGGCCCAAAACCGCCAGAATGTAAGCCAAACTCCCGATCAACCGCCCCCCGCGGCCGTTATAGTATAGTTGATGCACGCTGCTGACATTGTGAACCCTGTAAGTGATACTGAGATCAGCACGCAAATGGCACCCAGACCCTCCAACTCAATCTAAATGGCTGCGTTAATACCACAGTGTGAGAACGCCATACTGTCAATTTGATCCCTTGGGACGCTGAATGTAACGCGAAGAGATCCTAGACTGGCGCTCATGTTTGGCAATTGATTGTTGTGGGACATGTCTGAGCCCACATGCGTCTATATAATTTGCATACGCTCTCACTGCAGATATTTCATGTGCCACAACCACCAAGACTGCACGCAACTCAGGCCTGTCCAAAGTCAGAAATGCCAAGGAAGCAGCAATCACTACTAGCATGTTCAGAATTTATATGTTCTGATCTTAGGGAGAACAATAGAAGGCGTTAAATCCACAGGTCAACATATTCAGCCCATGGCCTGGCCAAGGAAATATTCTCAAACAATCAAACAAAACTAAGATAAAAGTCAACAAAATCTAATGGCATAGTGGCGAATGTAGTGCAAAAGTTCAGAACAAACACCATGCCTACTGAATGACATCAATGAAATCGCAAAGCACATATGATATCTGGCCAGAATTGAAGTGGCACCAAACCCGAATTCCCAAGCCAGAATATTATTGGCCTCAGCTGGAGCTTCAGTAGCCCAATCTAAATGGCTGCGTTCGCGCATGCAAACAAGACGCAAGGTACACAAGCATAAATTGTGTGGACTGCAAGAGCAACCAACTGAGGCTACTGCGAGATGGTGGTGTCTATTTTGTTGGGCTGCCCTTCATGGCAGAAATCTCATTTTGCTCAGCCACAATTGTGGCCTCTGCAAGCCAGATTGATTTAGTCCACTGCTGTATAGTATCCTAAAGTGAGACCCAGACAGCAATGATGAATAAAAACTTGCTTTGAGAAGCAGCACCTCCAATCGTTCTGAGATCCGCCGCTACTGGATGATGTTCACACAATCTGACATGGCGAATTGCGCAATTTCACTCCAATCGTACCCTAAGAGACACTTTGAAACTTTGTGACAAAGATTCAGTGCCTTCAAGTCCCATTGTAGAGGAGAGATCTTATACCAGGAGCGGAGCACCCAGAATCGCTTCAGGCCCATGGGACCCAGACCCGGATCCCCCAGGATGAAAGGTTGGGGGGGTGCAGCTGCCAGGGATGTGGGCTAGGTGGTTGGGATCTTCCCAAGTAAGTCTTAACTTAATTAATAAGTCTTTCCAGTGTCAGAAAACCGACCGCTGCCCCAGAGCCAGCTAGTCTAGTAGAGTCTAAGACTGAGTGAAGATAATTTGGCATGAACATAGCCTAACTGCAACAAAACTTTTTTTCTAAAGGAATTGCGGGCCATCCAAACCAAGGTCCTTAGGATGTGCTTAGCAAGTGGGGCCTGACAGGGCCGCTGGCGGTCCGCCTGGTCAGGTCTGTCTCGATGGGCCGCCAGAGGGTCTGTGGGGAACTCTAAGAGGGTACTGTACCTGTACAGTATGGCTCCATACATGAATAATACACTGATCAGATAGTACGGAGCAATTGAGCGACCCCTCGAGCCCCAGCGGATGACTACATGCTCCGAGTTGCGTTGGCAATCACCTATGTTTGCCTCGTGAAAACCAGTATGCCCACAAATGACTTATTATTTTTTTGGTTTTACTGTAACTCGACACATGACTAGGCTGAATCAAATTGTAATGTAAGGCGACTCTGTGCAATGTGGTACCGTCGCCTCGAAGAATTACTACCATAGTCAAAACCCATCATGACGAGACAGCACAAGTGACTGACATTAGTCTAGCATAGTTCAAGTTGAGAACATTGCGACATGGAAGCATCAGAGCGTGATTCAGATCCCTGTCTGGCTCCTACAGCCACGCATGAAATTTCTGCGTACAGCAAAGTCCTGTACATTGATGACTTTGCAATGGCCTCAAACAATTGTTCTGTATTTATGCACAGTGTAGACGACACGACTGCCGCAAGGAAAATACTCAACAACTGTGTGCAATGGACTACCACAGTCGCTGCATTAGCCAAACAACTCAGAGCTCCTTCACACTTCACAATCATTACCAAAAGTTATTCAGGCTTGTGAATGATGATGTGCAACTTTGCTTATATCCTAGTTGCTATTATGGCGGGGCAGTCTTTGAGGACTTAGGCTCTGCTGGATCCTAGTCATGTTTCATCCTGAGATTCCTTAGCATGCGACTACGATGCATTGAAGCTAGGAGCCTGGGAAATCTTCATTTTTGTCAAGGAAAATCAATATTTTTGAAGCTGGAGCTTGGAAAATCATAACTTTCCAACCGAAAACACTTTTTTTAAAGCCTGTAGCTTGAAAAATATGAATTTACTGAAGAAAACACGTGTTTTTGAAGCCTGGAGCTTGGAAACGTTCAGTTTCTACTGGAAAACTAATGTTTTTGGAGCTGGGAGCTTGAAAGCTCTGCAAAACATATGGGATGGATTAGCATTCGGCTGGGCTGACCGACAAGCGAATTCCTCGAACCCTGGAAATCAATATTTTGCGAGTTTCCTGGCTTGTCTTAGCCTAATAGGCTAGCCACGCCCTTGCATTCTATCTGCAGGACAGCTTATTGCTGTCAGTCAGCTCCTCATGGCCATTGCCTGCCCACTGCAATGCAATCGAATCGCTAGGAATGCTAATCCACGCCATATTGACCAATTCTAATTTAGGCTGCCACACAAACCAAAACTGTAAGATTTTGTTTGAGGATGTGTCTTTAAATGCTGTGATCCTGGCCATCGCGTGGTGTTGGCGGTGGAATGTTGTTTCAACTCCTCCGCCACCATTTAAGCACCCCTGAGCTCTGCTGAGCTCCGTCGGGCTCCGCTGGATGAATTCCAACATTTTTAATTATTAAATATAAGAAGGTGTCGATATTGTTTTGGTCACTTCCCATGGCGTCTGCTGCTAAGACAGGACAGATGTGTGCTGCTGAAGCAAGGCAGATGTCTGCTGCGGAGACAACATAGCTGTTTGCTGTTGAGACAACCGGCTGGTGGGCGGCAACCATCGCGTCTTCTGTTGAGAGACGATAGATTGCTTCTTTTGAGGCAAGACAAATGTCTATTGTTGATACAGGACAGACTCAACTGCTGAGACAGGACAGAATCTGGGATAATATATCTTCTGTTAAAGAAACAAACATCACTACACAATGTTCAAAGCTAAGATACACCATCTTGCCCTAAAAGTAAAATCCACAAAAATAGGTCGAACTGAGTTACTTGATGCAAAATGGTTGTCAGCTTCTGGGAATCGACCCCTGGAAATACCCCAGCCATTGTCTCGCCTCTGGGACCAGTCCTGCTGCCCAACACCAACCAAATATAACCCAAACTCCCCATCAACCGCCCCTGGCGGCCGCTACTGCAAGCAAGCTGCAAGCAAGCGTTTACACACTCAGCACTGCAAGCACGCTGCAAACGCATTGCCATCTACGTTAAGAAACCAAGATACACCGAAGTGGCGTTCCAACGACCATACCCATCACTTTCTTGACAACCGATGGGTCAGCTGCATGGTCCCTAGCTGGTCCTCAATTTTATCAATATGCGCTAGGTCAGCCTCGTCCCTAAATCCTTCGCCTTTATCAACAAGCCCTGGGCCGCCCAACCACCAAACAATCATTCACTTCTGTCTGTGGGACCTGCCCCAACATGCTCCCCAACGCCTCACCATGACACCTTTATCGACAAGCGCTAGGCCAGCCTTACAACCAAGCTATCTGAGATTCTCAGACCCACACCCCCTTTCTTGAAACAAAGACAACCTAGTGTCAGCCCTGCCCCTAACCACGCACTTATGGATTGGCCAAGCCCATCTGATCACTCCTGGGATCACGCTGGACTGGATTACGTCCGCCATGACAGGCCACACCAGCAAGCTGTAAGCTACAGACTTGGGCCACATGTTCTCACCAACGCTGGTAAGACATTTATCACTGCTTGGAAAGCTACTAGACACCGCCATGGGTGCCTCTTGGACCACTCAGAGTCTGGAGCGCGCCAGATGGTGCTTCAAGGGTCGGCGGCATGAGGCGGAAGCCTTTGAACTTTATGTCTGTTAAGGAGGAAAATCGGGAAGGGGCGACGATGCAATGAGGCTGTGCCATGT
>JACLAC010009606.1_pt1 | contig 29176 bp, 24 predicted proteins | sample 8027881 | NCBI WGS metagenome assembly JACLAC01 (sample SAMN15725517, study PRJNA655200) | protist metagenome | isolation source: fluorescence activated cell sorting (FACS) single amplified genomes of... | place: Spain: Blaines Bay Microbial Observatory, Mediterranean Sea | collected 2016-01-19 | reverse complement strand
TTTTTTTGCTCGATAAAAACTATTTTTTTAACTGCATTTTAATCGTACTTTCGGTGGCCTTACCGTAGGGCGGTAACATACCGGCCAACTTGGCGACGTTCAACTTGGATTGCCTATAAATAGATTTCGCATGACTAAAAGTCTTAAAACCTGAATGGCCATGATAAGCCCCCATGCCACTTGGGCCTACACCGCCAAAGGGTAGTTCCTCTTGCGCGATATGCATAATCACGTCGTTGATACAGGCGCCCCCCGACGTGGTGCGCGTCAACACCGCTTTTTCCTCTTCATGGTCTTTTCCAAAGTAGTAAGCCGCTAGCGGTCGAGGGTTGGCATTAACAAAATTAATCGTCTCATCAAACTGCTTATAGGTCTTGATCGGCAACAGCGGCCCAAATAATTCTTCCTGCATCACTTTCGAGTCATCAGCCGGCTCGATGATGAGCGTAGGCGGTATTTTTCTAGTGTCTTGCTGCTGGCTAAAATCCTCACCGGCGGGCTGCAGCGCCATTACCTCATTACCACGCTCAACAGCCTCATCTAAATACCCATTCAGCCGCTCGAAGTGGCGATCGTTGATCATCGACGTATAATCAGCATTCGTCAGCATGGTGGGGTACATCTGAGCAACTGCTTGCTTGCACGCAGCAATCACCTCCGATAACTTCTCTTCAGGCACTAACAGGTAATCGGGAGCCAGACATATCTGCCCCGCATTGAGCGTTTTACCCATCATGATGCGGCCAATGCTTTTTTCAATGTCAGCAGTACGCGAAATAATCACCGGCGACTTGCCGCCCAGCTCGAGGGTTACCGGCACTAAATTGCGCGCCGCAGCCGCCATGATATGTCGCGCCACAGAGGTTGCTCCGGTAAACAGTAAGTGATCGAACGCTAAACCTGAAAACGCCTGACCGACCTCTGGGCCACCATCAAAAATGGCCACTTCTTTTTCATCCCAGGCCTCCTTAACCATTTCAGCCATTACAGCAGAAGTGGCTGGCGTAAACTCAGACGGTTTAATCATGGCACGGTTACCCGCTGCCAAAATATTGGCCAAAGGCCCCATGGTGAGGTTGACTGGGAAATTCCACGGTGAAATGACGCCCACCACACCGAGTGGCTGATACTCAATGCTAGAACGTCCACCCAGCAAGTTGAGCGGAAACATCGTAGGACGCTTTTCTGCCTTCATCCAACTGCGCAAGTGCTTCTTCGCATGCTGCATAGGCAAGACCGATGAGGCAACATCAGTAAGTAGCGAAACTTCGCGAGATCGGCAGCTAAAATCGGTGTTAAGCGCCTCTACTAGCTTATCCTGATACTTGAGAGTTACGTCAATGCCACGCTCCAGCCGGTCAATACGCACTTCTGCGCTAACTGCGCCCTCTTTTAAATAATCCTTGCGCTGGATACTCAGCACCGCATTCATTGGGCCGGCAATATCTTCCTGCGATTGAATCTGAGCGGGCGCATTCATAATGTACTCCTGAAGAATGAATTGTTAATCGACTCTTTGGAGGATAACCGCTGGCACCAACCCGCCACAAGTTAATTATCTGTACGAAAAACGAAAACGCAGCGTCCCTCGCAGATCTAGCAGAAAGTCCGAATAAGCCTCCCTTATCACAAGGCCTAATCGGGTGTTTTTTGATCAGGCCTAGAGACTTGTGGCGCCCCAACGGAGGCGATAACTAGCCTCAATGTATCCAACTGCAAACACGTCCCTGCCTTTGCAATAATCCAATAGAAAATCGGCGCTCAAAATCTCGGAAAAACACCCCTTGCGCACGGCGTACTCATATTCTGGGATTTTTACTAATCGACGCACCGTTTATCGCTTGTACAGGCACGTTTGTCTTGCATGCCATTCAAATCATGATCAATCAAGTGCTTAATAGAAAAGTTAAGGCATTTGATACTGAAACAGCGGTCATGGGTTGTACCATAGGCACCTTAACAACCAGTTTCTTTGAGCCACAAACCACGCTTAACTCTTTTTGAAAAAATATAATCTTGAGAATTGATGCCAAGAAAAACTGTGATCTTGGTAACCCTTTAATCCGTAGCTGTACGTTAAGACATTATTTTTGGAAATACCCCAAGGCGGTAAGTCACTATGTATAAAAAGTTTTTTAAACGTCCTTTTCACCTTATCGGCACGACTGCCGCAATTGTTGGGCTAGTGGGGTTATCGGGCTGTGGCGGCGGAGGCGGCAGCGATGGCGCTGTCATCGCGCAAGACGGCACGCCGTCAGCCACCACAAATCGCTGCAAAAATGTCCCCGGACAACCTATTCCAACCCAAGAGGATGGATTCCCCGGCCCAGACCTAAACATTGCCGGCGAATGGGTTTTGCAGCCTCAGTTAAGCGATGAATTTGACGGAGCTTCGGTCGACACCAATAAGTGGTCATTCCAAACTGGCCTTGGCGGTGGTTGGGGTAATGCTGAATTACAAAACTATCGGGCACAAAATGCCACGGTGGCTGACGGGCAACTTACCATTAGCGGCACTAAAAGCGGCAGCAATTATTTTTCAGCGCGCATGCGCAGCATCGACAAAATGTCGTTTACCTATGGTCGTGTCGAAGCCCGAGTTCAGGCTCCTGCAGGCTTAGGCCTATGGCCAGCATTCTGGATGTTGCCTGATGATTCCCCTTATATAGCCGAAGATGCCGAAGGTAATGGCTGGGGCGGCACCGGCGAGATTGATATTTTTGAGGCCTTCAACCCTGGCGTTGGTGTATTTGGGTCAGATGAGAGCAGCGGCACCATTTGGCATGGCATGCTGTTCCCCAACCAGCAGTCAAGAGGAGCTGTGGTTGTCAATGATGTTACTGAACCACAAACCTATGCCATCGAATGGGAAGCCAATGAGATTCGCTGGTACTTAAACGGCGAGCACTATCAAACCATTGGTGCCGACCACTACTACAGCTACTATTGGGGCGGTCAGGATACCGGCTATGTTAGAGCAGCACCTGGCGCACCGTACGATGTGAACTTCCACATATTATTGAATTTAGCCATTGGTGGTAATGGCCCGGCCAATTCGCCAGACAACAGCAATGTATGGCCAGCTGAGATGAAGGTCGACTTCGTGCGCGTATTTAAGTGCATGGTGAATGGCGAAGAAAGCCCAACGGGCGCCGGCTGTGCAGGCACGCTGGATGCCGGCGGATTAATGACGGGGCCCAACACAATCAACCCCGATGTTGAAATGCCTGAAGCCAAAGATGCCTTTGTAGCCTCACAGATGTTGTTTGACAATGGTGTTAACGACCTGCTTTTTTGCGACGGGCTCAACCCCTTAGCGCATGAAATGAACCTAACCATGATTGATCCTGACGGTGTTGTTTCAGTCAACGAAGCAGCCACTGCAAGCGACAACTCTGACGGTCACGGCAGCGTCTTGGATATTGTTGTTACTGAAACCTCAGAGCCTGCCGGCTTTGCTTTTGAGCCCACGCAACCCGACCAAATCCCTAACTGCGATAATGATGAACTGACAGATAATCCTGATTGCCTGCCCGTAAAGTCTTTAACGCTGAACGGCATGGGCGATGATGGTCAGGGGAATGCCGAGCTTAAAATGGACATTTATATTGATAGCGCCAACACGGATCTAGGCACTGTCGAGAACCCAGCCATGTTCAGTATTTTTATGGAAGATACAGCAGCACTGCTGGCCGAGTCAGCTCCTTCGGATGATCGATGCGCTGCAACCGGTATTAGCTCAAAAGAAATTTCGTTTGACGATCTTCCGCATGACCAATGGACCACCTTGAGCGTGCAGCTCAATGAAATTGCTCCAGGGCTTAAGGCAGATGAAGTCACAAAACTTTTCGGACTTATGGTAGAGAGCAAGGCTCACATCCAGCTAGATAACGTAGAAATCGTCTGCGCAAACCCATCAGAGGATGGCTGCGGCATAGCTCCGCCCGCCGCTAACGATTTTGGCGACGCTTTCGTTGTGTTTGGCCCCTACGAAGCAACTGCTAAATACGAGGCTGGTGACGGCGTACCGCCTATCTGGACCAATGGAATCCGCGCTTGGGATACAACCATCCAAACGGATTACAGTGACGGCGAGACCGATAACCATGTACGCTGGAGAGAGGTATTCGCAGACGGTTTAGATGCCGACGGCGCACCTCGAGCCAAAGTGCTAGAAGTCGAGTTTGCTGATGACGGTAAAGGCACGGATGGTCTTTTCTATATCCAGTCGAATGTCACCAACGACCTACGCTCCTATATCGCCGGTAAATTGATCTTTGATATGCGCGTGACAGAGGGTGATACCACCGACTTTACTTGGAAAATAGACTGCCGCTTTCCGTGTGGTACGGGCGACCAGGCCCTGCTTGGCGTAGAGCCCGGTGGTGAATGGCAAACCTATGAAATTTTAGTTTCCGAGGCGATTCTCAAAGGGCTAGATATCGGTAAGGTCAACACGCCACTAGTCTTGTTCCCATCATTTGGCACACCTGGCCAACAAGGCACCACCATACAGCTGGATAACATTAAGTGGACGATAGACGGTGGCGAACCACCACCACCGCCTCCACCGCTTGGTAGTCAGCCACCAACCTTTGCCTCTGTAGGTGCTGAAATAATTTACGAAGACACGCCTGTTACCCCGTGGACCTTCTTTAACTGCTGTGGCGGCGGAGCCATACAAGAAGATGTAGTCGCTAATGACCCTGACTACCCAGGCTATGGCGATGTGTTGCAGCTTAGCTACACAACTAACACGGGCACAGTGACCGGCTTGAACATAGTGGGTGGATCCGCTGACATCAGCAGTTATGCGGGCGGCTCGCTAGAGTTTGATGCCAAAATAGTAGCAAACCCGGAATCCTGCGTACCTTGGCTGATGAAAGTTGAAGGGCCAGGCGTGGAGCTTCCTTTATCTGCAGGCCTTGGTGGCGTGAGAAAGCCTGAAGGACAATGGGCACATTACTCATTTAAACTTGAAGGACCGCTCGCCGGACTGAACAAAAGCCGCTGGGACAAACTCATGATATTCCCTCGCTGGCAGTCAGCTAAGGGCGGTGTCATACAGATCGATAATATCCATATCGCTCCGGCTCCACCCCCAGCTCCTTAATAGACGGAACTGAACCATAGGGTTACTGCTGTGTAACCTGCAACAAAAAAGCCAAGCTGATGCTTGGCTTTTTTGTTGTTAAAGAAAATACCCTTGACGTTTTTCCGAGGCTAGGCGAGATAATCAAACGCAGATGAAGCCTTGGTAAGCGTCAACAGTCCTGCCCAGCAGAGAGCAAAATAGGACCCGATATCGACACTCAACACTAAAACCAGTAAACACAATCAGTAGCCTTAAGCGAAGACGATTCGTACGCACAGCGGGGCTCTATTGCCGATCTCAGATGCCGATATTTCTTGCCAAGCCACATGGCGCTTTAGGACACGCCACGGCAATAATGATTAATAAAGGCGCTGTGCTCGGGCAACTGACCCACCTTAGCTTTTACATTGCGTTTAATTTCGTGCAGAAAACCTTCAAGCTCGCGATCACTCATCATGTTAACAATCGGGTGATATTGCTCCGGCGTAACCCCCTGCCCCAACATCACTTGCACCCAGGAATTCTCAGAAAATAACTCGTCCGGCATTTGAAATACTCGCCCCGTCTGCTTAAACAAATCTATCCGATGCTCTAGCGAATCCGGTAAAGACATACCGCTAACATATCGCCAAAAATCGGTATCTCTGCGATTAGTCACATGATAATGCAAAATAATAAAGTCACGAATATGCTCCGTCTCCTGCTTCATTTGCCGGTTAAACTCAGCAACATCGGGGTCACGAATGCCATCATAGGGGAACATTTGCATAAGCCGTATAACTGCACGCTGAATCAAATGAATACTGGTTGACTCTAACGGCTCAATAAAACCGCCCGACAAACCTACAGCCACACAATTTTTATTCCAATGCAGAGCGCGCTGACCGGTGGTGAACTTAATGGGATTTGGCTCGGTGCGAACTGCGCCTTCGATATTACCTAGTAACGTTTGCAATGCGTTTTCATCCGACTGATATTGGCTGCTATAGACCAAACCGTTACCCACTCTTGACTGCAACGGTATGCGCCACTGCCAACCGCTGTCTCGCGCGATGGATCGCGTGTAAGGAACTGGGGCTCGCACCGACTCGGTCTGAATGGCAATTGCGCTATCGCAAGGCAACCAATGCGTCCAATCTTCATAGCCGGTTTCTAATGCTTCTTCCATTAGTAACGCACGAAAGCCACTGCAATCAATAAATAAATCGCCGCGCACCACTTCGCCTGATTCAAGCTTTACGCTCTCAATAAAACCTGAATTGGCGTTCGTAGCCACATGATTGATTTTCCCTTCAATACGCTTACAACCGCCTTTCTCGGCTAGGCCTCGCAAAAACTTAGCGTACAACCCGGAATCGATATGATAGGCATAATTAAGGCCCTCACCTTTCATGATCGCAAACTTATTAAGCTTGGCCGCAATAAGCTCAGGACAATAATCGCCATAATCAGTGCTTATTCCACGCTCCTTCCCCTTGAGCCAAAAGTGCTGGAAACCTGCGGCCCAACAATCTTTGCCTGTCCAGCCAAATGAATGAATGTAATCTTCATTAACATTACGCCAGTTTTCAAACGAGATACCCAACTTAAAAGTCGCGTTTACGGCAGTCAAAAAATCCTGCTCATTGATTTTTAGCAGTTGGTGCAAAGTAAATAACGTAGGAATAGTCGCCTCACCCACCCCCACCGTACCTATTTGTTCGGATTCAACCAAGCAAAGCTCAAAGTTTTTTCCTAGCAACGTGGCTAGCGACGCAGCTGTTATCCAGCCCGCCGTGCCGCCTCCAACAACCACCACTTTTTTCACTTTATTCATCATCAAACCTTCTAATTAGCAGGCCGCTTAATCTTTTAAATTATTGCTCAACTGCTGGCGAATAGATTTAGCCAACTTTTCATCCAACGGACCCAGCACGCCACGCCGCGCTTTAGGTATATGCGCGACGCTTTCTTTTTCATGATCAAACACATAAAAATTGAGCATATTCTGCCAAATGCCTCGCTGCTCTTCGGGCAAAGATTTAAACGCCAACAAAGCATGCAGCAATGCATCGAACGGAGCGCCGGTATACTCCGGCGTAGAGCGCCACCAATAGTTGACCAAAATATTAAAGGCATCGAGAGACTCAACATGGTGCCACCACATGCTGGGTAAATAGAGTGCATCGCCGGGCTCAAGCTCGGCCACTTGAGCCGCTTTGATAGCGTCGTGAAACTTAGGATATTGTTCATAATCAGGATGATCAAAATCAACCAAACTGATTGCCTGCCCTGCTGGCGTAAAATCGATGGGGCCCACATATAAATTGCCCAACTGTTCAGGTGGAAACAAAGTAAAGCGCCGATGGCCGGCGACGCAGCAAGCAATATTACTCGGAAAATCGTAATGTGCCGCAATTTTGCTTTGATTACCTAGCCAAATACTGGCCAGCGGATCATACGCCTCAAGCGCAAGATCATTATGCTGTCTAAACTCCGGAAACCAATGATCGATGTTAGTTGAGCCAACATAACAAGTGGGAACTTTAACATCACCTAGCGCATGTGACTCGCTGCCTACATATTTAAGCAGCTCCGCTAAAATCTCATCAAGCTTGCCTCGCACCGCTTTAAAATTGAAACCGCTCATATCTTCGTTATAAAACAAGCGGCCTTCGCTCTCAGGTGCCGCTAAAAATGCAACGATCGGTTTGCTATTGTAAAACTGCAATAGATATTCAATCGCTTTTTCTTTGGAGTGCTGCCCGGCACTCACCACCGGCCAATCTTTAACAAGGCCCTTTAATAAAATAGGCTGTGTTGACTGCATCACTTCGACGGGGAGATTAGATCCGTCACAGCCTTCTAAAACTTTAACGCTTTTTTTAATATTCAGCATACAAGGAGCTTATTTTTTTTATCGACCAAGTTGGCTAAACGTGAAAGCGATGCCACGGCCATAAAAAGCGGCTGCAAAAAATCCTGATTATGCAGCTTGCCTAAAGCATCAGCACTGAGCTCTCGTAATTTGTCTTCATTAATCGTATAAAACCCTTTCAATTCGTGCTCAACACCATCAGCCAACATAAGCTTTAGCGCCAAGGATTCAAGTAATTTAAACTCCAATAATTGGTCAATAAATACTTCAGTATCTTGATAGGCGCTATGCAGTTCATTAAGCATTGAAGTGACATTCTTTAGGAAATCGGTGCCTTCACCCATCTCATCAAATAATGCTTCGCCCTCTATTTTATTAACGCGCGGGCTGTCCATATCTATTGTGACGATAGGCTTTTTACCTTGAAAGCCCACCATAAAAGGTTGACGCAATATACTAGCGGGAATGTACGAGGCGTCCCAACCCTGATCATTTAAAAAAAGATTTTCTTTAGCCTGCAAGCCGAGTAAAGCCACCGGAAAGAATTTACCGGTATTACTATCTTTTTGAAAAAGAATGGGATAGTCCGATTGGATATTTCTAAACTCAAACGCAAAGGCAAGCGTTGCTATAACACAATCGCCATAGCGCTCTGAACGCTGGGTAACAATTTTTATATCTTTGTGATCAACTGGGTTGAGTACAGCATGATTTTGCATTGGCACTTCACCTATTGGTTTGCTTATGGTGCCAGCAATGCCGCACAACCACGCTTTACATTAATTAAATTTTGGGCAAGCCATATTGCATTATTTTATTGATCAGCTCACGATTGCTTGGCAAAGAGCCTAACAGCTGCTCGATTTTACGCCTATTATTTTGAAACTCGGCCATTGCTTTCTCGTCGCAACCTTTGGGCTGGCTTCGATTAGCAGCCAGCTGAGTTTTGCCACCCATTCCGTAATAAACGTATTGAAAGCTGGCCGGAGGAAACAGGTCATCAATAAAGCGTCCATCTTGATGCCACGGACATTGATGGCGCCAAAGGATCACCAGCTCCTGTAGCCTTTCGGGAATGGTACCTTGACCACAGTGATCGCGCCAATAATCAGAGTCGCTGCGCCGTGTCAAAATATAATGCAATTTTAAAAATTCAACAATACGCTGCCATTGAGTTAAAAATCTGTCGTTAAAACGCCTAGCCAGTATATCCACTGCCTCGCGGTTAACAGGAAATTGGTCGCTAAGCATGGTGGCAGATAACTCAACCAACACAAGCGCCGAGGCTTCCAGCGGCTCAATGAAACCAGCCGCAATGCCGATAGCCACACAGTTTTTGTGCCAAAGCTTTTGTCGATACCCAGGATTAATAGTCAGCTCACGAACATCTAGCGCACCGGCATGCTGTGCACCCAAGCCAGTGGAAATATATTCGCGCAACTGCTGCTCAGCTTTTTCGCGTGTAATGTGCGCACTAGAGTATACGTAGCCCACACCACGACGATGGGGTAAGCCAATATCCCAAATCCAGCCAGCCGTTTGAGCCGTGGCCAAGGTGGCCGACGCTATTGGATCGTCGACTCGAGCGTATGGCACCTGTGCGGCCAGCGCTGTATCGTTAAATAAAATATCCTGCTGGCTGACTAACGGAATTTGATAGTGCTGGCCTAGCAATAATGAAGTAAAGCCCGTGCAATCGACAAATAAGTCGCCGTCAATACGATCACCCGATTGCAGGCTGAGTGAAGCGATATCGCCATTGGCCTGTGAATTGATTCCACTAATGTTGGCCAACACATGAGTGACCCCTAGCTTTTCTACACAATGCTTTTGCAAAAAATTGGAAAATTTGGCCGAGTCAAGATGGTAACCGTAGTTTGCCACTGGCACATATTCAGGCGTAGCAATTTGCTTAGGTGCCAAGCCATGTTCACACAAGGTACTTTGAGCGCTAACCGCATCGGCAAAGCTGACTTGCTCGCTAAACGCCTGCCAAGCGGCCGCCAGATTAACTTCATCGTAGCCCTCAGGCAGCGAGAAAGGGTGATAGTAGGCCTCTGAATGGCCATGAGTCCAACCAACAAACTTCGAACCCTGCTTAAAACTAGCAGAACACTCGCGAATAAAGTCGGTTTCGGATACACCTATGCGCTTTAAGGTTGCACGCATTGAAGGCCAAGTGCCCTCGCCCACGCCAATGGGAGCTATATCAGGCGACTCAACCAATGTAATATGAAAGTCAGCTGAGGCTACTGCAGCGCGATCAGCAGCTAAAATGGCGGCAGAGAGCCAGCCCGCTGTGCCACCACCCGCAATGACAACCTGCTTAACGTTTGCATTCATTTTTGCCATATAAAAAAAAGCCTTTTCTAATGAAAAGGCTTTTTTTAACCTTTCACTAACTAGTACTTAATACGCGCCCCAAAGTTATATCGAGCACCTGTTTGTGCTGCATTCAACACCTGCATTTTAGTACGACCATGCGAACGAGTTGTTTCATCGGTAATGTTAATACCTTCAACAAATACTGTCAGAAACTCACTGACGTCATAGCTAGCCGAGAAGTCCCACTGGCCATACTCTTCTGTGTAAGTTGGCTCGGTGGTGCCCGCACTATGACCAATACCCGCCAAAAACGAGTCACGCCAGTTATAGGCTATCCGCGCCTGCAAACCTTCTTTGTCGTAATAAGCAATTAGGTTCGCCGAGTCGCTCAAACCGGTAACCACAAACTGAGTATCACGTACATCGGCACGGTTATCATAACCTACGCTAGAGTCTACAAACGTTATATTAGTGATCATGCCAAAACCAGAGTCACCAAAGGGATGCTGTAAAGCGATTTCCCAACCATCAATCGTTGCATCGCCTGTATTCACCCGTGTAGCGATATCAAACGTCAACTCAGGATCTCCTGGAGCGCCTTGAATTGTCCCTGCATCAGCATTGACTTCCGGTCGTCCAAAATAATTGGCTAAAATCTCGGTGCGAATACTCAGGGAATCACTAGGTTTACCCTGCGCCTCGAGCGCGTCTTTTACCTCATTGTACAAAGCACCGCCTATCGGCGTTACTGGTGCGGTAGCCAAGCCAAGCGTTTGATTTTGCTCGGTAAATGAGCCTATATAGTTTTCAACATCTTTGGTGAAGTAAGTAACCGAGAAGTAACTCTCGTCGGTAAAATACCATTCAACCGAGAAATCCCAGTTGGTTGAGGTATAAGGTAAAAGCCCTGGATTTCCGCGTGACCCCGTGCCACCGCTTTCCTGCGCCGGTGTATCGATGCTCAAACCACCTTGGATTTCACTATAACTGGGACGGGTCACTGTTTTACTGAAAGACACACGGGTTTTCACATTTTCAATAGGCTCGATATTAATATCCACATTCGGCAAGAGATGTTGATAACTACCGGTTTGACGCCCGTCCAATGAATCACCGAACACTACAGCAAAGTCACCGGAGTCGGTTACCCACGTTGAGTTCACCGGTGTCAGTGTAGAGAACGGCGAATCAACCTCTGTCTCCTCATAGCGCAATCCTGTGTAGAGATTGACTGGCATAGCCGTATCGAAAGAAATATTGTATTGCACGTAGGCAGAAAGAGTATCTTCTTGGGCTTCTAGCCTGTTGGCAAACTCTCCATTGAAATCAGAGTTTGCACAAAACCCCGTTCCGCAATCACCATATCCACCGGTTAGTGCTGCACCCGGTTCGGAAGATATGGAAACGAGCCCATCTCTTTCGATCAATAGATTAGCTCGCTCTACAATAGCGTCGAGCGAACTGGTAAAAAAATCTGTTTGCATGCGCGGATCATCGCCGCCTGATATTTGGTCAAACGCACCGGCAATAGATCCAGGGCTTAGAATATCGGTGAGGTCAGCCTCATCACCTACGCCTGCCCAAGTGCCTCGCTGCACGTTAGTGCTCGCCGATTGATTGTTCACCTTAGTGAGCTGCACACCAAAATCGATACTTGAAATATCATCTATTTGAAATTCTGCTGATACTGTAGCTTGCTTAATTTCCATCTCGTTTTGTTCGTTGGAAAAGACGCTTCCGCCTATAGAGTAAGCATCTGGATCTAGAGGCTCACCGTTGCGGTTAAGTGTCGGGTCAAGATCGAGCTCAAGCACAGGTAAATCGCCAGCATTAAAATAGGTAGTGGTGCCTCGTCTGTTATTCGACAGTAAACCTACGTTAGCCGAGGTGCCGTATTCACTGTTTGGTCCAAAGGTAGCCGTCGACTCATGATAGTCGAGACCAATCGATAGTCGATCGTTAGGCTGCCAACTTAAATTGAAACCCAGTGATTTATTTTCGCTGGTGCCGCCATCTTCGCCAATACTGGTTACAAAGTCGGTCGCGGCATTTTGCTCAGAGTAAAATAGAGCAGATTCGTTTGAGTTATCCGGCCCATTGGTCCAACTACTTCTTGCTTCAGCGGGGAACAGATACCAGCCACCAATATTGGTGTAGCGGCGCGTTAAATCGAGCTCGGCGTAGGTAAAGTCGATGGTGCCTCGCAAGCTGTCAATAGGCTGCCACTGCAAGGTCAGCTGGCCATTAATACGCTCTCGCTCAAACTCGGCAATGTTATAAGTGGTGTTTCTTGGCACCGCATAAAAATCGCCACCTGACGGCCTATTAATATGCTGTGTTGGGTCATTAATCTGTTGGGTGAGCCGGTCATTAAGTGCAAAACCGTCATCGGCATAAACCTTGCCGCCTTTAACTGCGGTAGCAGGAAACTGAAACCAACCTGCGGTGCCACCAGAGTTTTCACCACTGTCGCGACGCTGAAAACTAGCGCTCAAAGCAATACCCACCGTATCGTCTAACAGGGTCGTGCTAAAGAGCCCTGAATACTCAGGCGTCACCGAATCACCGATTTCTGTTGACGTATCGTGCACCAATTTAACGCCCGCAGTGGCTTTTAGGCCCGGACTGTCTAAAGGCTTGGTGGTGATGACATTAACCGTGGCGCCAATACCGCCTGTAGGCAACGTTGCGTTACCCGATTTGAACACTTCTACGCCAGCAATACCTTCCGATGCGATATTGGCAAAATCAAATGAACGCCCGGCACCACTTTGCGTGGGCAGCTGACGGCCATTAAATGTCACGAGGTTAAAATCAGGCCCTAGGCCCCGCACTGTAATACGGCTACCCTCACCGCGAGAACGATCAATTGACACGCCTGTTATGCGCTGGAGAGATTCTGCTAAGTTGGTGTCAGGGAACTTACCAATGTCGTCGGCACTTATGGCATCGACGATACCTTTAGCATCACGCTTAGTGTCCATTGCGCGCTTCAAGCTCGCGCGAATACCCATTACGGTGACTTCTTCAATCGCTTCTGATTGCGCCATAATCACTGGAGAACCCAGCATCGCGCCGCCAACAACCGCGCCTAAAGCAACGGAATAAGCACTGCTACGCAGCCCCTCATTGACAGATTTTATCGCACTGGCGAGCGCACTCTTGCAAGGCGATTGCGCCCCATTACATACTCGAGCAGATACATTTCTTTTAATGCGAGATCCCATAATGGAAAAAACCTTATCGTTATCAATTGGAAGCAGCAGCCGAACTATGCACTGCAAGGCCGCTTCTTATAAGTGTTATTCGACTAACTTTAACCCGCAACCTTATCATGTTAGAGCCGCAAAAAACTACGAAGATGGGGGGCGCTTATCTCACAATCGAGTCGGTTCATCAGAAACAATGCTGGCTATTATTTGCACCGGCCAGATCGAACAAAACACAGGCAGAACGACCACTCCCAAAAGCCTACACTCTGCGACTAAATGCGCAAGTAAGTAAGCAGTTAGCGCTCTCTTGTGGAGGGATCATGTGATAAGGAGAGTTTTGTTCGATGCGCAATCAAAAGCGGCGATAAATTTTATCGCCGCTTTTGGTTTTGGTCGCTTGAATTTCAATCGCTTTCGAGCCGTTATTGATACACGCGCACATAGTCGACGAGCATTCTCTGCGGAAAGTAGTTGGGATTAGAGGGAGGATTAAGTAAGAAATTCCCTCCAACGGCCACATTTAGCAGAAGGAAAAAACTAGACCGAAGCTCGCTTAACTGATTCGGTGTAATGTCGATAACATGAAAGGGACTGGACGCCCCGTCCAGGTACCACTTTATTTCCGAGGCATCCCAGACGATGCTGAACACATGCCAATTGTCAGCAAAAGTACCCGACGACAATACAGGCGAGGTGCCCGCTTGATCACTACTGTAATAGCTGCTGTACTCATCACCAGGATTCTGCTGCCAGTGCGCAGTACCTGAGACGGTTTCAGGCTCATTCCCTCTGAGTTCCATCATGTCAATTTCACCACACGCCGGCCAGCTAACAGAGCTTATAGAATCACCCAACAGCCATATCGCAGGCCATAATCCCTGACCTTCGGGCAACACAGCGCGCACATCTATTCGACCGTATTGGAAAGACTGCTTACCCTGCGTTTTGAGCCTAGAGGATGTGTACTGCTTTCCGCCAAAATTCTCTTTTCTCGCCTCAATTGTGAGGAAGCCATTACCAACCGTGGTGTTCTGAGAGCGATAATATTGCAGTTCATTATTGCCCCACCCCCCACTACCGGTGCCAATTTCACTCGTCCAATCCGAAGTATTAAGCGAGGTGCCATTAAACTCGTCGCTCCAAACCAGCGAGTACCCTGGATAGGAAGTGGGGGCATCATAGCCTCCATATTGCCCAATCGGACAACCATCGCTTTCCACTGCTGTATTAGCCGGAGTTGCCGGGCATTGATCAACGCTATCGGCGACGCCATCGTTGTCCGCGTCATTGGTTAGTGTACCTTCGCCATATACGGCCACTTCCCAAATAGAAAAGCCATACTGACTACTGCGATTAATACCATACATGCGCAGATAACGATAAGTGCCACTCAAAGAAACCGTATCAGTTCGATCGCCAAAACTTCCGCCGCTCTCGGCAGCCAATGTCACCCAGGTATTGTTGTCATTAGAGCCACGCATCTCATAGGACTCGGCATTCGCCGCCTCCCAATCAATAACGATACTACTGAGCGCGTAAGCAGCACCCAGATCGAATGTTATCCATTCAGGCTGATCGAATGCCGAGCCCCAGCGGGTTGTACCATCACCATCTATTGCTTTATCGGCACCGTACTCCCCCGATTGACCAGAGCTTGCCGATGCTGAAACAACCGAAATGGGCTGCACACCTTGCACCGGCACAATAGAGCCGACTAACTGGATGTTCGTGGGCGGGCCGGCCCAAGTTGCAACTGATGAAACCAGCAACAGGCCAGCTGCAGCAATACGTATCAAGGTAAAAGCCTTCATTACTCAACGCCTTCTTGTGAACGGCGCTGAACTTGCACAACACCAAAAATTGCTAATAAAGCTGCCAGGAGCAATGATGCCGACAACCCAAAGAGGGGAACGTCTGCCTCGGGCACGCTGCAGCCAGGAGCTAGTGGATCAGGGTTACACGGATCACCATTGGCCGGATCCAGCTCATCGGCTACACCGTCGCTGTCGGAGTCAATAAGAGAAGATTCTTGATAATCGTAAATGCCATCACTGTCCGTATCAGTGAACTCGCCCTCGGCAGCGTCGCTTGCCCCGTCGCCATCTGTATCCACTGTGCAGTTTGTGCCAAACGTAGAGGGGATACATGGATCGCTGTTGTTGGCATCGAGCTCATTAGAAACACCATCGCCGTCATCATCTATCAAAGAGGATTCAATGTAGTCAGCTGCTCCGTCGCTGTCTGTATCTGTCGACTGACCCTCTACACGGTCAAATTTGCCGTCACTATCGGTGTCAAAATCACAGACAGCAACAAATGTGGAGGGGTCGCAAGGATCACTAGGCGCTGGATCACTGCCATCCTCTATCCCGTCACCGTCACTATCGACTTGCCCCGGTATCGAGCTGGCTAAAATAGGGTCGCTGCCATAAGCCACTTCCAACGAATCTGGGACGCCATCACCATCGGTGTCTGTGCCTCCCGGATTGGGCGCGGGCTCGCCGGTGCCCACAAATCCTTGGGCGGCAGGAGCCAAAAACCAAACACGCAGGGGGACTGTAAAATCTACACTCACGGCATTGCCCGCGACCATTCCCGATACAGTCACTATCAAATCGCCACTAGTGTTGAACGGCGTATTTCCAACATCGAATTGCAAAACCACGAGGTCGCTGCCACCGCCATTTATTGCACCTGGGGCATTTGTTACCGTGATGCTGTTGCTTATAAACGAGGGGGCATCCACGTCGACCGAGATAGAATGAAAAACTCCGCCTGGATTTTCGTTAAGGAGCAGCAAGAAGACTTCGTTCTCTTCACTATTTGCTGTTAAATCATAGGCTTGGGCCTGCGAGAAACTGCCAGCCACGAAGGCAAGCAGTAACATACCTATCATTTTTATTTTTAAAACCATTAGCTATTTATCCTATTTAATGCAGGCCAGCAGAGACTTCTATTCGCCTCTATAAGCATACAAAGACTATCAGTAACGCCGAAATCAGTACAAAAAAAGCACACATCAGAAGTATGCACCAACGGCAGCTTCAAAGTCCTTACGTTTGCGGTGAGTCGGCGGCTCTCTGCGGCAACCGACCATCACGAGTCGCTCCAATTCAGGTTAAAACTGCAAACCTCAAAATAACTAAAAAAACCGCTCAAGCTCCTGATTTTTAACGATCGACAGGCCACAAACAAAGCAATGATAATTATTTTAGCAGCAAAAATGGACGCCTGAGCTCAATACCATTGGAAAATTAAGCGGCTGGCACAAATAGGCCGACAAATTTGTTGCTAGCGGATTAAATTAAGGCACTAATGGCAACTAATTTAGTCAACAGTGAAGTAACCATCAGATAAATGACGGCGGACAAACAACCCACCATCAGGGTCGCCAGTCTGCATAAATTGACTTATCGTCTTGTGTGCTGCTTATTGTATTATGTGCTGACTGCAACAAAAAAAAAGGCCACCCTTTTGGGTGGCCTTTTTTTTGGTGGGTCGTACTGGATTCGAACCAGTGACCAATTGGTTAAAAGCCAACTGCTCTACCAACTGAGCTAACGACCCTAAACTGGACTTGCTAATAATGCCTTGTGGGCATCGACGTGTCTTTAGTCAACACCTACTCAAAACGGGGCCTGGGTACGCTTACGGCATTGCGCCATTTCCGGAGCGCGTATAGTACTTCTCAAACTTCAAAATACAAGCGTTTTCGCTCTTCCAAACCAACAATTCCCATACACAGCCCTGACTTATGCATAACGTGTTGGGTCATTCAGCCCGGCTTGAGCAAATCCTTCCTTGCGCAGTCGGCAACTATCACATTTGCCACAGGCCCTGCCTAGCTCGTCAGCCTGATAACAAGAGACAGTTTGACTGTAGTCAACACCGAGCGCATTGCCTGCACAAATAATTTCAGCCTTAGTCAGATGCAGTAGCGGCGCGACAATTTTAGAACCGTGACCCTCCACCCCTGCCTTAGTAGCTTGATTAGCCATTGCTTGAAAAGCCTCTATATAATCTGGCCGGCAATCTGGGTATCCGGAATAATCGACTGCATTAACGCCCACAAAGATCGCCTCGGCCTGCAATACCTCGGCATAACCCAGCGCAAAACTCAAAAAAATGGTGTTGCGAGCGGGCACATAAGTCACAGGAATGCCTTCGGTAGGCATTTCAGGAACAGCAATCGCTGCATCTGTGAGAGCCGAGCCACCAATGCCACTCATATCAAAGCGAATGACCTGGTGATCGCTAGCGCCACTAGCCTGAGCAATCGCTTGAGCCGCCTTCAACTCGGCTATGTGACGCTGGCCATAGTGAAAACTTAACGTATGACAGTTGTAGCCTTCGGCGACGGCCATCGCCAAAACCGTTGCTGAATCAAGCCCACCCGACAACAAGACCACCGCCGTTTTGTTTTTGTTTGACATAAATTAGTAACCCGGTTGATCGCCCCATATCAGCTTATGTTGTTGCAACTGCATTCTCACTGGCAAGTTATCGGCAACAATCCAATCGGCCAAATCGCGATAATTAAACGCCTTGGCATTAGGCTCAAGAGGAAAAACAGGCGAAAACAAAACGTGAGCGACTGTGTCTTGCAATGAATATTGCGCCAGTGTCGCCTTGGACCAATCGTAATCTTGACGATCACCAATAACAAATTTAACTTCATCCCTAGCAGTTAAGTGCTGCATATTTGCCATCAGATTTTTTTGTTGCTCACCTGATGAAGGTGTTTTCAAATCGACAATCCGTTTAACGCGCGAATCAACCGACGCAATATCAATAGCACCGCTAGTTTCCAGTGAAACGTTGAACCCCATGTCACATAAATGACGCAACAAGTGCACGCACTTTGGCTGCGCTAGCGGCTCACCACCGGTCACACAAACATACTTAGCCGCATGTTTTTTTACTTGCCTAAGGACCTCATCGATCGCCACTATATCGCCGCCATGAAACGCATACGCCGTATCGCAGTATGTGCAACGCAACGGACAACCGGTTAAACGAACAAACACGGTGCGCTCGCCAACCCAAGATGATTCACCCTGTAACGAGCAAAACACTTCAGTTAAGCGCAGCGTACTATCACTGGCAAGCATAGGCTTTAATCAAATCAATTAACGGATTTTTAGAAGAGTACATGAAGAAGAAATTTAATAAAATAGAAAGAATTTATGCGAGTTTATAAACTATTTTTCAAATACTCGCGCGCAGGATTCACCGCTTTACTCTTGGGATGATCAACAAGCACCGACTCAAGCATCGCTTTAGCATCAGCATCGTTACCCAGTTGATGGTAAATTTTGCCCAGCTTAAACTTTGCCTCAGCCACTTTACGATGATCGCCATACTGAGTTACCAGCGCAAGAAAAGCATCGCGCGACTTTTTCAGACTAGACTCTAAATAATACAGTTCACCCAACCAAAAATAAGCGTTAGGCACGTAGCGACTAGTCGGATAATTGCTGATGAAGGCGCTTAGTGACACTTTAGCCTCAGAAAAATCACGATCTTTAACTTGCTGGTAAGCAGCACTATAGACACTGCGCGCCTCATCCGTATCAACAACGCCCTGTACACTAGGCACCAACTGCATAGCTGATGCTTCAGCAGCGGAGCTGCCATTGACGCCCCCCTTATTAGTGTTCTGCGCAACAGCTACTGCGCCTACATTTTTTGACGACTTAGGCGTTGAGCGCGCCGTCGGGGGCTGACCTGCTGCAGAATCAGCTTTATTGACCGCCACCGAACCAGTGGTCTGCAATCCGCTTATTCGCTGATCTAAATCGAGGTAATCGTCCATACGACGCTGACTGATTTGTTCAATTAAATAAGATTGCTGCTCCAACATGCCGCGCAACTCACTCATCTCAACCTGCAAAGCCTGCAGCTGCACATACAGCTCTGCCGAAACCGACTCATTGCGCTGAGCTGCCGTTGCATAGGTAGCTGCCGGCCCACGAGCATCAGCTTGCTGCATGGAATTATCGTTAGACGCGCCCGCAGCAGAGCCGGCTGAAACAGTGGGCAACCCCTCAACCACTTCAACGGCAACCACCTGAGCGGAGGCAAAAAAGATAGCCACTAGGCAATAACCTGCCAACACCCCGCCTTCTAGGTTACGCATAGAGCCACCTGACACAAATTTAAAGATGCGGTAAAGCATCGCCCATAAAAACCACCTTACAGGCGACGCTGTTCATGCAAAAAGTATAGTTACTTCAATTCTACGCGACGATTCAAAGACCAGCCATTGTCATCGCTACGCAATGAAATCGGACGTTCTTCGCCATAGCTAACCACTTCCATGCGTGCGCGAGAGACGCCTTGAATCGCAAGGTAATCAGCGACTGCTTTAGCACGGCGCTCACCTAATGCAAGGTTGTACTCGCGAGTGCCGCGCTCATCGGCATGACCTTCGAGGCGAACACTACTATCTGTTGTGCGCAACCGCGCGGCCTGTGCATCTAGCGCTGCACGTGTAGCTGCTTTCAACGTTGATTGATCAAAATCAAAGTAAAATACCGTTTCTAGCAAATCGGCAATCGGCTCGTCAACCACTTCAGTTGGCGCCTGATCAATAGGCGTAGCAACAACAGCCGGCTCTTGAATATCGGCATCTTGATCCTGGGTTGAATTTGACGCGCAGGCAGTCAATAAGCTGCCAAAAAGCGCTAATAAAATAATGCTTTTGAGTGAAGATGTTATAGCGTGTGAAGTAATCATGTCTGTCGTACTCTCTAGTGATGGTGGGAAGTGGTGCGGTAATCGTACTGGCTAGCTGCCGTAGTTTAATGACAATAGGAACACAATACTATGGCTGCGCACCACTAAAATGCGGCAAAATCAACACGGGCAAATTAAACATTTAACTTTGCCTGTACTAGCGCTTTTGGCCGTCGCAGAATTTTACATTTTTGGCGACCAAGCCGGTTCTTGCACATCGCTATTGGGCGAGGGCAGACGATACTTAAAACCACCATCAAGAGCCACTGCGGCCAACACGCCTCGCTGCTTATATTTTGTAGCAAATAACAACATGCTGCCGTTTGGTGCAATGCTTGGCGACTCATCGAGATCGGAGCGAGTCAGCACGATAAGACGCTCAGTATCAAATTCCTGCCATGCGATATGGTAGGCACCATTATCTCGATGCACCATAACCATGCTCTTGCCGTCGGCGAGCACCTGCGCCGCGGCATTGTAACTGCCTCTGTGAGTAAGCCTTCTAACCGCGCCCGAATCTAAGGCAACTTGATAAATTTGAGGCTTACCGCCACGATCGGAGGTGAATACCAATGACCGACCATCGGGTGTCCAATCGGGCTCGGTGTCGATGGCGTAGTGGTTGGTAATACGAGTGAGCTTTTTAGTAGCCAAATCCATTACATAAATCTCAGGGTTGCCGTCGCGAGACAATACCATTGCCATGCGCTGACCATCGGGAGACCAAGCTGGCGCACCGTTAAGCCCACGAAATGCGGTCAGCTGCTGCCGAATACCGCTGGCAATTTCCTGCCTGTAGATAGCCGGCCGGTTGGTCTCGAATGAAACATAGGCAATGTGCCGGCCATCGGGAGACCAGTCGGGCGACAAAATAGGCTCATCACTTTTCAATATTTCACGCGGACGAGCGCCATCTGCATCTGCCACGATAAGACGATGTAAGCGCCCACTTGTCGGATCACCATTGACCGACACGTACGCCATGCGCGTGGCAAAGACGCCCTCGATACCGGTCAATTTTTCGTAAACACTATCACTAACGCCATGCGCTAGGGCGCGTAATTCCAAAACCGTATTGGCATGTCGCTGACCTAAGACACGCTGCTGCCGATGCACATCAAAGAGATCGAACCCCAGTTCTAAGCGCTGATTTTGCAGAGAGGTGCGGCCAATTAATAGATACTCAACGCCCAACGAGCGCCAGTCGCGATAAAAAACCTCATCCTCCGAACGCGGCAACCCCAACATGCCTGAACGCGGCAGCACTTGGAACTGACCGGTACGGGCTAGGTCTGCAGCAATAATGGCAGCGAGATCAGCCCCTAGGGGTTTGCCGCGATGCATAAACGGGACGATGGCAATTTTAGTTGGATTATCAACGCCCTCAGTAATTTCAATCGTTAAGTCGGCATAACTCGATACAGCTAACGCAACTGCACCAATAAAAAGAACAACGCTACGCAACACTACAGCCAATCTCACAATCTTAAATCCTCGGGTCTAAAAGCAATTTCAATATTACGGAAGTGTTTTTCAAACAACTGACGGGGCATGCCTTGCAACATATCAAAACGACCCACTTTTTCTACGGCCAGCGAGGCCGAGCGATCCAGCGCCGCATTGCCGCTGCCCTCTTTAATATTGACGCTCACCACATCACCATTGGGCACTAATTTAATCGAAAGCAGCACCTGCATATGGTTACGCGCCGAAGGCGGCCGGTTCCAGCGCCCAATGATTTCAGCACTCATGGCAGCTACATAGCGCGCAACTTCATCTTGTTCTCGGTCTTTTGCTAATTGCCGATCTTCATCATTTAGCAACTCATCAAGTAACTGGCGCTCGAGCACAGCTGGCGCGCTATTTAGTGGTGCTTTTTTAGGAGGTTTCACCGCTGCTAACTTTTCTTTAGTCACCGCTTTCTTTGGCTTGACCACCGACACAGGTTTTTTTTGCGCGATGGGCGCCGACTTTTTCGGTTTGATTTTTTGTCGGGGCTTAACGGCGGGTTTAACTTTTTTTAGCTCAACAAGCGAGGCGCTAATGACTTTTTGTGGCTTTATCCGCTGCTTGGGTTCAGGGCTTCCAGCAAAGCCCCCCATGACAAAAAAAGCCAGCAATAAATGGATAAAAAAAGCAGCTAAACACGGCACAACATAGCTCTGCCAATGCCCACCTGTCATCGCCACTCTACTCAACAAGTTTTATGTCCTACTGCGGCTGTCGCCGACATACTAATCACTTTTATGGCGTCTCGGTAACCAAACCTACGGCAGGCGCGCCCGCACCCTGCAAAGATGTCATCAAGCTGACCACCTCGCCATAAGGAATATTTTTATCGCCCCAAACAAGTACAGCTGTTTCAGGCTTCTGCACAAGGACCTTAGCCACTCTATCGGTCACGCTAGCCAGTGTTACCGGGCTATCTGGCTTGGCACCTAAATTAAGATATAGACTGCCGTCCGCCTTGATCGAAACAATTAACGGCTCATCTTTAACCGCATCGATAGGCGTCGACGGGGCCTGCGGCAACTCCACCTCAACACCTTGCATCAGCAACGGTGCAGTCACCATAAATACGATCAGCAACACCAATGTCACATCGATATACGGCACCACATTGATTTCAGCAATCAACTTGCGTCGTTTTTTATACCGACTTTGACTCTGCATACCTTCTCACTGCCTCAATACCTTTAATAAGTGCTGCAACTGGTGGCTCGTCATTAACGATCGTTGTTATGTGCCTGACGATGCAATATGCCAGAAAACTCTTCGGCAAAGGTTTCATAACGAGACATCAGCATATCAACTCGCGCCGAAAAGCGGTTATAAGCAATAACTGCCGGAATCGCTGCAAAAAGCCCCATAGCGGTTGCAATTAACGCTTCAGATATCCCCGGCGCCACTGAAGCTAGCGTTGCCTGATGCGTATTAGCCAGACCTCTAAACGAATTCATAATACCCCAGACAGTACCTAACAAGCCTACATAGGGGCTAGCTGAACCGACATTAGCAAGAAAGGGAAGATGCCGCCCTAGCTCTTCATCTTCGCGGGCTAATGCCACGCGCATAGCGCGCTCGGAACCGGCCATAACGGCCTCAAACTCCATTCCACTTTGCTGCCTAAGTCGTGAAAACTCCTTAAAGCCTGCGCGAAAAATAGATTCAACACCGGTAATGGTCTCTTGCTCTGCTCGAACACTTCCGGAGCGGTATAACTGGCCTAAATCGATGCCCGACCAGAATTCATCTTCAAAATCCAACAACTGCTTGCGCGCTCGGCGATAGACTGCCGCACGCTGAAAAATCATCACCCATGAAATAATGGATGCCAACATCAACAGCAACATGACGGCTTGCACTAATATAGTGGCTTCACTAATTAGCTGCCAAATAGGTAATTGTTCGTTCACTTGTGCTCCCGCCTAAAAAAATCGCCAATACTGCGGCCATCAATACTGTTTACTCGTTCGTCGCCGCCAAACCCTGCTTAATGATGCTGCGCCGCTACAATCTTATCGATCATTTCGCTCGGCATTGCCGCCGGCTTGCCCGTACTCTTCAACACGCAGGCAACTTTGACCTCGCCTTTGCAAAGCAGTTCATCGCCACGCTCCACACGCTGCTCAAACAAAACGTAGGTGCGGCCGAATTTTTTAATGCTAGCCGTGATGGTAAGCGCATCATCTAAATTTGCTGATGCCAGATAATCACACGACAAAGAATGCACAACAAACATTTTTTCAGCAGCAAATAGAGCCGGCTTTGAATAACCCATGGCACGGAACATATCGGTGCGAGCCCGCTCCATATATTTTAAATAATTCACGTAATACACAATGCCGCCGGCGTCAGTATCTTCTATGTAGACCCGCACGGGTATGTGAAACAATTCTATCGGCATGGTTACAATTCACAAGTATGGGCACACATCAACTCACATCGCAGCAGGTAGCCCTGCACACGCTTAATGAGTCACTGCGAGAAAAATGAAACCGACAAGACCCTCACTCCAACTAATCAAAATAACCGTTGTCGGGCGGGATAATGCCAAAATGCTCATAGGCTCTTTTAGTGGCGACGCGGCCGCGCTGCGTGCGCTGTACAAAGCCCTGCTGAATTAAAAAAGGCTCTAACACTTCTTCAATCGTGCCTCGCTCTTCACTGATGGCCGTGGCAAGGTTATCAACTCCTACCGGGCCACCATCAAACTTTTCTATAATAGCCAATAACAGTCGACGATCCATATGATCAAAACCCTGCGGATCGATATTTAGGGTATTTAATGCGCCATCAGCCACGTCTTTGCTAACCACACCGGCGTGTTTAACCTCAGCAAAATCGCGCACCCGGCGCAGCAATCGGTTAGCAATGCGAGGTGTACCTCGAGAGCGACGCGCTATTTCGGTAGCACCCGCAGGCTCGATGTCGACGCCCAACAACTTAGCTGCACGCGTAATGATGCTGGTTAGATCGATCAGTGAATAAAACTCTAAGCGTTGCACAATGCCAAATCGATCACGCAGAGGTGATGTTAACGAGCCGGCTCGAGTGGTGGCGCCAACTAGTGTAAAGGGCGGTAAATCTAACTTTATCGAGCGCGCCGACGGGCCTTCACCAATAATAATATCTAACTGATAATCCTCCATTGCTGGGTACAGCACCTCTTCAACCACAGGAGAGAGACGATGAATCTCGTCGATGAAAAGCACATCACCGCTTTGCATATTAGTTAGCAACGCGGCCAAATCGCCTGCTTTTTCTAGGACAGGCCCCGACGTTGAGTGCAGCTCGACACCCAATTCATTAGCAATAATATGTGCCAACGTTGTTTTACCCAAGCCAGGCGGGCCAAATACCAGCGTATGATCCAGCGCCTCTTTGCGATTGCGCGCTGCAGCAATAAAAACGTCCATTTGCTCACGTACTGCCGGCTGCCCGCAATAATCGACCAGCTTTTTAGGGCGCAGGGCTCGATCTTGATCGACCTCTACGCCACTATCGCGTGGTACTTGGCCTTCCTTAATTGAGACGAGTTTATCGGGTTCTATCATAAAATTTAATCTGCCGTACAACGGACTTAGTCGAACTCAGTTTAGTGATTCTACCTATCATCGCTATTTAAAGCCTTCGATCAATGCTCAAAATTTTTATCCGCGTTTTTGTAACAGACCAGATAGCTGTTTCGCTTCTGCACAATAACATCACTAACGCCTCAGCGTGGATTGCAATGCTGCCCTTATCGCATCTTCCGCCGTATTAATCTGATCAAAATCGAGTTTCGCGATAGCTTTGCTCGCCTCAACGGGTTTATAACCCAGAGCAATCAATGCAGTTTCGGCTTCAGCCACCAATATATTGTGCCCGCCGCCTGAGCGATTGTCATCTGCTGTGTCAAGCTCTTGATCGCTCACATCACCAGCCTGCCAATCGTGCATACGGTCTTTCATTTCAATCACTAACCGCTCTGCTGTTTTTTTACCAACGCCGGGCAAGCAAGTGAGAGACTTGAGATCGTTAGCAAGGATGCAACGCGCAAAACCCCTAACATCCATGCCCGAAAGAATAGCTAACGCCAACTTAGGACCAACACCATTGACTTTAATCAGCGCACAAAATAATTTTCGCTCGGCGTGGTCGGCAAAGCCATAGAGCAGCTGGGCATCTTCTCGCACCACAAAATGAGTTAAGAGTTTAACGCGTGCACCTAGCGCAGGAAGGGTGGCAAACGTAGTGAGCGACGCCTGAACTTCATAGCCAACGCCGTTGACATCTAACACCAATGCAGGGGCCGACTTAACAACCAACTCACCCACTAGAAAACTTATCATGATGCTGTCTCGACTGTAGTCTGCACAAGCCTGCTCAATTTAACACTGTACATATGACAAAGAGCCACAGCTAGTGCATCGGCGGCATCCTCTGTAGGCGTGGCATTTAGCTTGAGGAGTCGAACCACCATACTTTGTACTTGAGCCTTATCGGCCGCGCCAGTGCCTGCTACGGCTTGTTTGACCGATCGAGCAGCATATTCAAAGACTTCAAGCCCAGCCATGCTAGGCACTAATAGCGCCACACCGCGGGCATGACCCAAGGTTAACGCCGAGCCCGCACTCTTGCCCACAAACACTTGCTCAACAGCCGCATCGGTTGGCTGATAATCATCGATGAGTGTTTGTAAACTGGTAAATAAGCGCGTCAGCCGCGCTGGCAAACCCGTTTCGCTGGTTAACCGAATACAACCGCTGGCAATATAATGCGGCTTGTCACGGACTGATTCAATGATGCCATAACCCGTCTTACGCGACCCCGGATCGATACCAAGAATAATACTCATAAGGACCAAAAAATAGTGGTTCGTAACCATTACCAACAGCCGCAACAAGACGGCTGCAACGCACTATTGCGCAACGCAAAAAAACATTGCAGCAAGCTGCCTTGCTAAGCGGGCGGATCTTTTTTCTCGTTGTTGCGCAACTTAATATGCAGTTCACGCAATTGCTTTGCATCCACCTCACCGGGTGCTTCGGTCAACACACAAGCCGCTGTTTGCGTTTTAGGGAATGCAATTACGTCGCGAATTGAACTGGCACCTGTCATTAACATGATCAGGCGATCTAAACCAAATGCCAAGCCGCCATGCGGTGGCGCACCATACTTGAGCGCGTCGAGCAAAAAGCCAAACTTTTCGTTGGCCTCAGCCTCGCTAATATCCAACAAACGAAATACTGCTGACTGCATGTCGGCGTTGTGAATACGCAAAGAACCACCGCCTAACTCGGTACCGTTTAACACCATGTCATAGGCTTGCGACAGCGCCGCACCGGGATCAGCCTGCAATTCTTGTAACAAACAAGACGGGGCTGTAAACGGATGATGCAAGGCAGTCCAACCACCGCGATCGTCCTTTTCGAACATTGGGAAATCAACCACCCACAATGGCGCCCACTGGCAGGTGTATAAATCTAAATCTTGACCTAACTTACAGCGCAGCGCACCGAGCGCTTCGTTAACGACGTGCGATTTATCGGCACCAAAGAATACAATGTCCCCATCGGCCACTTCGAGGCGCTGCATGAGCGCCAACACGGTATCGTCAGGCATGAACTTCAAGATAGGCGACTGTAAACCGGCCACCCCCTGCGCAATATCGTTGACTTTAACCCAAGCCAATCCTTTGGCGCCATAAATGCTTACAAACTTTGTGTAACCATCAATTTCTTTGCGGCTGATGCTGGCCCCGCCAGGTACCTTGAGCGCAGCGACTCGTCCCTCAGGGTCATTAGCTGGACCATTGAATACCTTGAAGTCGACACTCGCCATAAGATCGTTCACATCAACTAGCGTCAATGGAATACGCAAGTCAGGCTTATCACTGCCATAATCGCGCATAGCCGTGGCGTAATCGATACGAGGGAATTCGGTCAGCTCGACATCTAAGCTGTTGCTAAAAACCTCACGGATAAGTTGCTCAGCCGAGGCCATGATTTCATCTTGGCCCATAAACGACGTTTCAATATCTATTTGGGTAAATTCAGGCTGGCGGTCGGCACGCAAATCCTCATCACGGAAACATTTAGCTATTTGATAATAGCGATCAAAGCCCGCTACCATTAATAACTGCTTAAATAGTTGCGGCGATTGCGGCAAAGCAAAAAAGTTGCCGTCGTGGGTTCTGCTAGGCACCAGATAGTCGCGCGCACCTTCTGGCGTAGCACGTGTGAGGATAGGCGTTTCAATATCTAAGAAGCCTTCGCGATCGAGAAAGCCTCTTATGGCCGATGTAACGCGGCCACGCAATAGCAACTTAGCCTGCATTTCATGTCGACGTAAATCTAAGTAGCGATACTTCAGCCGAATATCTTCGCCCACCTCGGTATGATTATCGAGCTGAAATGGCGGTGTCTCTGCCTGATTGAGCACCTCAAGCGCCTGCGCATACACCTCTATTTCGCCTGTTGCCATATCGGGGTTTATCGTAGCCTCGCTGCGTGCACGCACCACGCCTTTAACCTGTAGCACGTATTCACCGCGCACTTTATCGGCCAGAGTGAAATGCTCACCCGCATCGGGATCGAAAACCACCTGAACAATACCGCTGCGGTCACGCAAATCGATAAAAATAACACCACCGTGATCACGACGACGATCAACCCAGCCACATAAGGTAACCGGTTTGTCGATATGGGTTAGAGCAACCTCACCGCAGTAACTATCACGCATGGGAATAGAATTTGTTAAGTTGGCCAAAAATACCTCTGCTTTATTGACTTATTGGCACGTCCCGAAGCTATATCACATAGCATCTAGGTCGCAATTATTGCCTGGTCGCAACTAACCAAAGTAGCCTCTCGACCCTGCCTTATATCTAACTAAAATTGCTGCACACCATTGGGGTAACAACACCCCAAGGCTGCTCTTTGCTCAGCTACCAACCGACTTATTTACAGTGGCTGGCTTAACAGGAGCTTTATCAGTGGTGCTTGCGGCCGCCTTGTTATCCGCTCGGCCTCCTTTGTCCGCCGAATCGCGCTTTGATTGTGCGCCGCTATCAGCAGGAGCACGCCCATTATTTTTAAAGTCTGTTTCATACCAGCCGCTGCCCTTCAATTTGAAAGAAGCCGCCGAAACGAGCTTAGCTAGCTCTGGCTTGCTGCATTGCGGACAATCCAGCAAAGGTGCATCGGCCATTTTCTGCAGCGCATCAAAATAATGCTCGCAAGCTTTGCACTGATACTCATAAATAGGCATAAAACGTTGCCATCCTCTCAAAAACCCCAGTTCAATCATCAGGCCTAAAGACACCGCCTAAACCAATGATTTGCGCGGCTCTTGCCAATCCTTTTACTGCCCATGAGCCCTTTTGACCCACAAACATCGGGGGAATCTCAATGCACTGCGCATAATAGCGGCGATTATAAACTAATTTAACTGCCTGCTTCATAC
>JACLAC010009805.1_pt1 | contig 29214 bp, 31 predicted proteins | sample 8027881 | NCBI WGS metagenome assembly JACLAC01 (sample SAMN15725517, study PRJNA655200) | protist metagenome | isolation source: fluorescence activated cell sorting (FACS) single amplified genomes of... | place: Spain: Blaines Bay Microbial Observatory, Mediterranean Sea | collected 2016-01-19 | reverse complement strand
GTTCATCCGTCAAGTGTTGGAGCCGGCGGGTGCAGTGACATTCGACATTCTTCGCACCGCTCAATCCTCACGCAGGCAAATGAGTCGAATTGATTACGCTGCAAATAGACTTTGCAGTCCCATCTGTAGTCAAATTTCGCGGCGGCGGTCGACCAGACCGGATGCAGCTGCGCGGTTCATATTGCGCGGTAGTCTGCTCGGCCGAATCTATGAACTGACGCTATCCAAAAATCGCAGACGGACTGTGCGGAGCTAACGAACCGGTCCCTTTATCAGGGTAGAGAGTGTGAGAACGATACTTTCTTTCTGACAAGGAGTTGTGAGATGCCAAAGACGAAACAGCAGCCGGTTCACGAGTTCCGAATGGGAGCCGTGAAGGTCGCCATCTGGGAGAACGAAACCAGTGTGGGAACACGTCACAACGTGACGGTGTCTCGACTCTACAAAGACGGGGCCGAATGGAAGCAGACTGAGAGCTTCGGTCGTGATGACCTGCCGTTGCTGGCAAAGGTCATCGATCTGGCTCATTCATGGATCTTCGAAAACGCAGTCTGATCTCACAGATGATCTGACCCACCTGTGACAGTGTGGTCTGTCACCCTTCCGACTCGCTGACATCGACCGGAATGAAGATGGTGAGGGAAGCCCAACGTGACAATCACGAAGAGTCATGACGAAATCATTCAACGATGCTGCTCAAGCATTCAGAGGCGTTACTCAATCGTTGACCAGCCGAACGCATTGCGTCGACTGAAGAGTGAGTTCGACTTCGTCCGCCAACAAGGCTTCATATCCCGGCTTCAAGAGGCCTTGAATCTGGCTGATAGTCTGACCGAGTCCCACACGGCGTTTAGATTAATCGGCTCAGGTTGCACCTCATACGTGAACTACTTGCTCGGTTTGTCGGAGGTCAACCCAGTACAGTTTCGACTGCCGTGGCAACGGTTCTGGGCAACGAGTGACGGTAAAGCACCCACGTTCCTTTTTGTTGCCGATCTCGCCAATGAAGAGCCAACACGACGAATACCCGGACTGACCGTCCATCGGATGACTTTACTGGAAACGATTCCTAATCGCCCGAGGGCAGTTGAGAGTCCTGAGTTCGACAAGGCTACGTTTGATCGAATCAGTGCCGGTGACACTGCCGGAGTCTTCCAATTTGAGAACGATGCTGTCAGGAAAATCGCCGTCCGACTTCGACCGACGACAGTTCGAGAGCTGGCAACCGTGACCGCTCTGGCCTTACGCGGGTGCAGCGATCCTGAGTTTGCCGCAGAATTCATGAGGAATCACAGCAGAAATCACATCGGCGACGACACAAACGACGGCCTGCACTCCGCTCCAATGTTGTTCCAGGAAGAGTTGATTGCAGTTCTACGCCGACGAGCAGGCCTGAATCCGTTTCAGGCGTACGAGTTCATCCGAGAATCGAAGAAGAACGGCGGTCTTGATGTAGATCACCCGCTCTATGAGAAGGCTCTCCACGGTGCCACAGACAGGGAGAACAATGAAGTCAAAGCACAACAAGTCGTACAAAGAATGGCACGGGACTCAAATTCAGCGGTTTGTCTGGCTCACCACGTTGCGAATGCCATCACCAGTTCCCGATCTGCATACTTGAAGACCCACTATTCAGAAAGATTTGAAAAGTTGCTTGAGGAACAGACAACTCAAACGTAATCGCCGACGACCTGGCCAGTTATCTCGATTTCAAGGCGGAGCCACTGACGAAATCAAAAAAACTGCCTGCGACCCACTGGTGTCAGAGCTGTCCTGTAGAATGTGGTCAATGAACGGGACATCCGCAAAACGCGGTGCCGTTGAGTTCGAGATCACGAAAGGGCGGGTGACAAATGACTGGCCGCAAGCCTCTCATCGGAATCTGGTGGGACAATGGCAGGAAGACAATCGCACTCGCTCACGAATTCGATATCAATTCTTCGAGAGGTGATCGAGTTGACAGCGATTTGTTGCACTCAGAGTCCTGGCTGAAAATCTGTCATGCTTTTGGGATGAACGATGACGACGAATACTTCATCGTTCCGAGAGGGCGAGTTCTGTACCAATCGATCGATGGCCAAGGATTGATCTATCACGGATCTGGTACTTCGCAGCGACGTTTGAAAGCTGTGGCAAAAGTCTTCCGCTTGACCAGTTGGATATCGCGTCTGGATGATAACTATGCAGTCGGAAAAGACCCCTACCGCATCTTTGAAGATAGCTGAAAGGAGATACTGTTGGCACAGAAACGAAACGATTCCGACAGGCGACTTCGCCAGGCCGGGCGACTCGCGGACATCTTCAGAATTCTTCAGCGGATTCAGAGCCTGGGACGCTGGAATGCCAAGGCTCTGGCCGAAGAACTCGAATGCACAGAGCGAACGGTTTATCGATATCTCAAGGTTCTCGAATTCGCTGGCGTGCCGTTCTATTTTGATTCCGGAACGGAGTCTTACAAGGTCCGTGCCGACTTCAAGTTCCCTGTTCTGAATTTGACTGAGGACGAAGTTCTGGGGCAGGCTTTATCGACAGCCATCTCGAAGGCTCCGGGGTTGAATATTGGAAGTGGGTCGGCACCAGCAACGAGAAAACTGGCAGCAGCATCCAGTAAAATCGTTCAACAAGTGATTTACGATGCTGCTCGGCTCATTGAAGTATTCGACCTGAAACTCGCTGACCACAGCAAACACGAAGAAGCGATACGGACTGCTCAGTTCGCCCTGCTGCAAGGAAAGCGGGTGACAGGAATCTACCAGAGCCCTTACGAGCCCAAAGCCGTCAAACTCGTCATTCATCCGTACCGGATTTGCCTGATCAAACAGGCGTGGTACGTCATCGGTCACATGAACGGTGAGACCAAACCAAAAACGTTTCGGCTGGCACGGTTCCGAACGCTCAGGAGTCTCGACACCGCTGCGAACGTACCGGATGACTTTGATTTACGAGGGTACTTCGGCAATGCCTGGGCCGTTTACCGAGGCGACCAGTCTTACGACATCGAACTTCGCTTCACCGCTGATTCTGCTGGTATCGTTCAGGAAACGACATGGCACCACACGCAGAAGGCGAAGACTCACAAGGACGGCACAGTCACGATCAGCTTCACGGTGGACGGACTCAATGAGATCATTCACTGGATTCTGTTATGGTCCGGCCAGGTCCGCGTGCAGAAACCCGACGAGTTGAAAGAGCTGTATATCAAGACGCTGGAAGATGCCGTCCAAATGAATTCAGAAACCGGACCGCTCTGACCCACCGTTGTCAGTTTCTTCGGGTATCAAGTCTATGAACACCGGCCATTCCGGCATTCCAATCCACGGGATGTCAGGTCATAGCCGAATCAAGACTTTCACCGGAGGACAACATGACGACGCGAAAACGACACCTGATCTGCCTACTTATTCTGGCCGCACTGCAAGTGCTGTGGAGCGACGGGACCAACCGAGAATTCAGCCAGATCAAGAATTGAAGCTGAACTCAAAATGTGGGTGGCCGGAAAGGATTCCGAAGTCTCAACGTTTGAAGCTCGATTGAATCTGCACAGCTTTCCAATCAGCTATTCCATTCGGACAATTGTTCCCGCTGAACCCAAACTCCCGATTGATGTCATGGCGAAATATCCGGACGCCATTGGAAAGGATGCTCCTGCGTTTCGAGTTATCGTGGACGTTGATTTCAAATCCAAGGCGGGAACTCCGTTGACGAAGGTCGTCGAGTACAACGTCACCTGGGTCAACGAGATGAACGATTGGGCTATCGGTGAGAAGATGTGACCTGGCTCAGGTCGGGACGACGAAGGGATTCGACTTGAACCGAGGAGTGACGCCTTGTTTTTGAACCGGACTGTCGATTCCTTTGTCGACGACGAAACTATGTTCATCCCGTTAGAAGACGATTGAAAGTCACTGCTGGAATGGCGGAAAACACGACAGATTTAGTGTCTCGTGGCGAGACAAAGAAGAATTCGTGAAGATGACAAATTCGATCAACGAGAATCAGCAGAAAGATGAAACGTGGAACTGACAGTTCATCGCGGGACGAAAGAAGTGGGTGGAACGTGTATCGAAGTTCGATCCGGGGATTCACGGATCGTTCTCGATGTAGGACTCCCACTGTTTGACTCGGGCCGTGAGCCGTTTGATTCATTCCGGCTGCGACGAATGAGCAAGAAGGACCTTCTCTCTGAAGGCATCTTGCCGAAGGTTGAGGGGCTGTTCGTCGAAGGTCCGTCGCCAGATGCGATTCTGCTCTCGCACGCTCACCTGGATCACACAGGGCTCCTGTCGCACGTTGGGGCAACCATCCCAATCATTGCCAGTCGCGGTACCAGCAAGATGATGCTGGCCGGTGGAATTTTCGCCGGACAGGTTTCAATTCCTCAAGATCAATTTCGAGAAATCAAGCCAGAACAACCCACGAAAGTTGGAGCGTTCACAGTCACCGCGTTTGCTGTAGATCATTCCATCTTTGGCTGTCTCGCCTATCTGATTGAGGCTGATGGAAAGTCGATCCTGTATACCGGCGACCTCCGCCTCCACGGTCGCAAGACGGGCATGGCCAAACGATTGATTGAAGTTCTGTCGGATCGTTCCATCGACGTCATGCTGATGGAAGGAACTCATTTCGGATTCCCGGACGGAAACGAAGTCACTGAGTACGAACTCGAAGACGAAATCGCCAAACATGTGAGCGAAGCGTCAGGACCAGTGGTCGCGTATTTTTCGCCCCAGCACGTTGACCGTCTGGTAGCCTTTATTCGGGCAGCCAAAAAGAACAACCGCACCTTCGTCGCTGACGTCTATACAGCATTCATTCTGCACATGATCAGTAGCGAGACTCCAGTGCCGGTTCCAGGCAAAGACGAATTGGTAAGAGTCTTCTACCCAAAGACCTTTGTGGATTCGGCACAACGACGTGGGCTGAAGAAACTGTCAGATCGTTTTGAAGCAAGTCGCATCAGCATGAAGGAGATCGCTGCCGAGCCGTCGAAGTACCTGATGATCTTTCGCCCGTCGATGCTCGAACCTGACTTCGACGGAACATTTCCGATCGGAACGACCTGTCTCTACTCAAGCTGGACCGGATATCTGGAGAAATCCGATTGGAAAACGACAACGGAGAGAATCAAAGCAGCCGACGGGAAACTCATCGAAGTTCACACGTCGGGCCACATTCTGTCTTCCGAAATTGTCCGCTTCGTGAACTCGATCTCCCCGACGACGATCGTTCCCGTTCACACTTTTGAACCCAAAACGTTTCAACAGCATTTCGAGAACGTCAAGTTGCTCAGCGACGGCGAGTCATGGACCGTTGGAAGCGAGTGCCCTTAGCCCTTGGACCGAAAGTCGGTTGTTGTTCACGCTCTGTAAATGGGCGAAGCAGAGGACATTCTGGCAAGTTTCGGGCGAAAGGCCTGTCACAGGAAGCATTCGCCGCTGGATGTGGGATCGAACGTGGCGAAAGAAATGCCGCCCTTCGAAACATCGAACTCATTGCCAGAACTCTTGGAATCACTCTGTCGGAACTCATGAAGAGTGTGTGAATGAGAGTAATGGGACGATTCCAACCCTCCCAAAACTGGCCGCTTCGATGCCAGTTCTGACTACGTCAAAAAAAACGAGATCCGCCAATTTTTCCCAGCCTGTGCTGGTTTCATCGGATCTCGCATGCCAATGTCATGGTTCCTCCAAAAACTGTTGCTTGACTGACTCCTAGAAACCGCTAGGTTCCTGAAAATGGTCACCTCGACACGCGAGTGATCACACCGAGCAGCTTGCCTCGGGTATGTACTGCAGTCTCGATAGTTTCGACCGGCCTGACACGGAAAGCGGTAGCAAGCACTCTCAATAAGAAGGCATCGAGAGACCGTTGGAAATGTTGTGTGCCCGGACCGACCGGTTCGTGAGTTGACGTTCGCCAGCATCCGGCTGAGCGGCTTCGGCAATAGATAATTTTCTGCATCATTAGTCGTGATGCTTGGAGAAGATCTATGCCACGGAAGAAACATCGCGAGACAGCCACGCCTTCATCTGGCCAATCCTCAGCGGGAATTCCACGTCTGATGGTCGCGGCTGAAGATGCCGCTTGGGCCATCAGTGTGTCGAAATCTACCTGGGACCGATTCGCATCCGGTGGAAGGATCCCGAAACCCGTCAGACTGTCATCTGGGTGTGTTCGCTGGCGTGTCAGTGATCTTGACCTGTGGGTCGAGATGGAGTGCCCCGATCAGAAAGAGTTTGAAGCTCGTCGTTCGAAGCACGACTGAGAGGCAGAAGGCGTTCCCTGCACAATCAACTGATCTGACAAATGAATCACTCAGCCGATGTCGGCTCATTACGAATAGAGGAAAACGAAATGGCGAGATTGTTTAAGCCGAGCACCACCCATTATATGGATGCAAATGGAAAACGCTGCAAGAAAGGTGATCCAGGTGCCCGTAAGCAGAAGCCTACGAGATCTCGAAAATGGCGAGGTGAATATCGAGATGAGAACGGTGTCCTCAAATCCGTTTCACTTTGTTCGAACAAGACGGCGGCCAGACAGATGCTGAAAGAGATTGAGAATCGCGTTGACCTCGAAAAGGCCGGTCTCACAGAAACATTCGAAGCGCCAGCAAGAATTCCACTCGATGAGCATGTCGATGAATTTGAAGCTAACTTGAGAGATGCCGGTCGAACGGAGGATCACTGTAAGTCAACCGCCAACCGCGTTAGACGCATCATCAACGAGTGCAGATTCACTTTCATGTCGGATCTTTCTCCAAGTAAGACGTTGTCTTGGATAGGGGAACGAAAACGAAACGATGAGATGTCTGATCAAACAGCCCGTCACTACCGCACGGCTATCAAGCAGTTTTCCAAGTGGTTGGTCAAGGATGGACGAGCGAAGAGCGACAGACTGGCTCATTTGGAATTGGACAAAGGTAAGAAGGTAGATCCCGTCCATGAGAGACGCGAATTGACACAGGATGAACTGGCGTATCTGCTTGACGCAACGCGAACGGGCCCAGTCCGATCGAAACTGACGGGCGGGCAGCGTTTCAAGCTCTATCTGGTGGCGATGTCGACTGGCTTGAGGGCGAGTGAATTAGCCAGTCTTACACCAAAGAGCTTCGACCTCGAAGCCGCGATACCCGTTGTTACGGTCGCACCTAAGGATGAAAAGGCTCGACGTGGAGCAACGCTGCCATTGCCTCCACACGTTGTAGAGTTACTGAAGGAGTGGTTCAAAGAATTAGGCCACACAGACACTCTATGGCCAGGAAAGTGGGCAAAGCACAAGCAGGCTGGAAGATTCCTGAAGAAGGATCTTGCAGCGGCACGAGAGGCGTGGATCAACGAGGTTGAGTCTTCGGAAGACCAGACGAAGCGTGAAGAGAGCCAAATCCTTCTTTACGAAACCGAAGAAGGATTTGCCGACTTCCACTCACTGAGGCACACATTCCTGTCTCAATTGAGCCGAGCAGGAGCGCCAGCCAAAGTGATGCAGAAGATGGCTCGTCATAGCACGATCGCAATGACTCTCGAACGGTACACGCACGCTAACCAGTCCGACCTGTATTCCGCAGTCCGGAAATTGCCGGAGATTTCTGGAAATGCGGTTCAGGCGAAGCCTTCGGCGGCGCAGCAAACTGCAGCTTCAGGACATTTGGTTGCCGGTTTGGTTGCCGGTGCTGGTGACACTTCATGCGAATCGGTGAGGTCGATTGAGGAAAATCGCCCTTTTCTGAGGGCCTCCCTGTAACAGGGGAGGCCAAAGAAAAACCCCAGCAATTGCTGGGGTTTGAGGGTGATTGCGGCACATTGAAGGCTGCTGATCAAAAGCGGAGAGGGTGGGATTTGAACCCACGGTACCTTGCGGTACACCGGTTTTCGAGACCGGCACATTCGGCCACTCTGTCACCTCTCCGATTGCGGGCGCGGATGATAGAAGTCATCCTGCCGCCGCGCCAAGTGTCCGCGTCAGGTGATGCCGTCTCCGGTGTCCACTGTCATAGTAACTGCCCTGAGCCTCATTCGGAAACGGTCAGCATTGAGGGTCCCAGGATGTTTGTGGTACGTGGTTACCTGTTCTGGCTGACAGACGTTGTGTTGGTGGTTGGCGAAATTTCAATGAAACAGGTGTCATAAGATGAACTCGAGGCCGGATGATGTTTCAGATTCTATTGTACGTGGCACCGAGAGCGGTGATCCGGATTGGCTTCTGGCTGAGGATGGGCCATTGATTGCCGTCAATAAGTCAGCTGGAGTTCTGACGGAAGGAATACCTTCCGGCGAGCAGACAATGGTTGGACTTGTGAAGGCGTGGCTGGCAAAGAAGTACGACAAGCCGGGAAATGTCTATTTGGGAATTCCGCACCGTTTGGACAGGGTGACTTCCGGGACGATGGTGTTTACTCGAAACTCGAAGACAGCGGCGCGAGTGGCCGAGCAATTTGAGAAGCGACAGGTTTCAAAGACTTACTGGGCGATGCTGGAAAATCGTCCTGAAGCTGATGTCGGGCTGCTCGTTGACTGGTTGCTGAAGGTTCCCGACCGGGCAATCTCGGACGTTGTCGCGGCCGAGACGGCCGGAGCGAAGGAAGCTCGACTCGAGTATCAGGTGCTTCGCGAAGTTGACGGCCGCTGGCTCGTTGAGGTGAAACTACTGACGGGAAGGATGCACCAGATTCGTGTGCAGTTCGCGTCGCGCGGCTGTCCAGTTGTCGGGGATACGAAGTATGGCGCCGTTCCCTGGTTAGATTCGAAGCAAACCGTTGGCGACAACACTGTGCGGGATGGTGATGCGGCACCAGGTGTCAGCGAATCACTTCCGGCACGCAACCTCTCGGATATGCGAATTGCATTGCACGCTCGGACGTTAAGTCTTCTGCATCCGATTCGGTACGACTCGCTCACGTTGGAGACGCCTGTTCCTGACTACTGGCAATTACCAGGCGAATAGCAGTTCGCGTTGAATTTCAGGTCGAAATCGTTCGTGAGCGCCTCTATTCAATGATCCAGGTCAAGCGTTAGCTCTATCAGTTCGCCGCTATATTAAGCAGAACTTTTCCATCTCGTCCGGAAACTTCGGCGGCCTGTACGGCGGCGACTACTTCGTCCAGTGAAAAGCTGCTGCCGATTCCGCTGGTGAGAACGCCTTCGCGTATCAGGCCTGAAACTGTTCTCACCAGTTTTAGTTTTGCGGGTAGATTTAATGTTTCCATGTGGTTGCCAAGCCAGAACCCGGAGATCGACGCTCCAGGCGTCATGAGTGCACGTGATGGAACCGCCAATGGTTCGCCAGAGAGTGTTCCGAAGGCCAGCATACGGGCGTGCTTTCCCAGAACACGCACCACTGCAGAACCTGTCGCACCGCCGACACAGTCGACCGCGGAATGAATCATGGTGTAATCAGTTGATGCTCCGGTTGCTGCTGCGACGGCCGCACGAAACTGATTAAACGAATGGTCATTCGGATCAAACCAGATCACAGCATCGGCACCGGCGGCTTTCAATTCAGCCACCTGCTCTTCACGTCTGACAACACAGAGTGTTCGGAAACCGAATCGTTTACCAAGGCGGATGATCATGTGACCGAGCACAGATCCTGCGGCTGTTTGGAGAAGCCATTCGCCCGTGGGGACTCGTAGAACTTCCCGGCACATCACGTATGCCGTAACCGGATTTACGAAGAACGTTGCTTGCTGTTCCTGACTGAGGCGTCCGGTCAACAGATTTGAAAATGGGATCACTTGCGAGGCTGAGACGACGTTCTTTTCTGCCCAGTTTCCGCCGCGGCGTGACAGTACGGCGACGCGTTTCCCGAGCATCATCTTTGCTCGTAGCCCTCCGCCAGCCAATTCAACAATTCCGACGCCTTCGAAACCTGGAGTTGCCGGCAGGTCGGCACTTAATGTGTACTGGCCGCGAACGAACATCAGGTCGGAGGGGTTCACCGGGCAACACAGCATCCGGACTTTTATCTGGCCGTATTCCGGCTCTGGTTCGGGCAGGTCCTTGACATTGAGAACGGTGTCCGGCTCGCCGGTTGACTCAAAAACGACGGATTTCATGGTGATTACTTTGAAGGCTTCGGCTGGTTGGTGCTGGTAACGTTGAGTTAGCCCGATGAAGTGTGATTACTGATGGCATCTTCAGGTGTTACTTACTTATCAGTTCGTGGACTTTTGCGGAGATGTCGGCCTGCCTCATGAGTGTTTCACCGACCAGGATTCCTCGGACCCCGCACCGCAGAAGGTGGTCGACATCTGAGCGCTGCCGGATTCCGCTTTCGCTGACGAGGTACACATTGTCTGGAACGCGCGCTGCTAAATCGGTCGAGTGCTTAAGGTCAGTCACAAATGTTTTGAGGTTGCGATTGTTAATGCCAACAAGCGGGGCTTCAAGCTTGAGAACTCGATCAAGATTTTCTGGTTCGTAGACTTCGACCAGACATTCCATACCGAGTTCGGAAGCGTAGAAGTAAAGGTCGCGCATCGTGCAGTCGTCGAGACATTCGGCGATCAGGAGAATGCAGTCAGCACCGGCAGCCCGGGCTTCAGTGACCTGGTAGCGATCCAGGATAAAGTCTTTCCGCATGATCGGGATCGAGACACTGCTACGGATGTCGGTCAGATATGCAAGTTTGCCCTCGAAGTATGGTTCGTCGGTGAGACAACTGATGCAGGCCGCTCCAGCCGACTCGTAAATCTTTGCAATTTTGACAGGATCAAAGTCTTTTCGAATCAGCCCGGCCGACGGAGACGCTTTTTTAACTTCCGCAATCAGCCCGATTCCCGACCTGGCACGCAGAGCTGCAAGAAAATCGCGAGGTGGGGCAACGTCTGTCAGACGAACTCGCAAATCGTCCTCGGAAACACGGCTTTTGGCGGCCGCAATCTCGCCTCGTTTTGTTTCACATATTTCGGCAAGGACGTCCGACACTTAATTTTCTCCGAGGAATGGGCGAGAATTGGCAACAAGCTGGCGTTAGAAGATCGTCATGGACAGCGAATTATAGTTCGTCGATCGCCGGCTTCCAGTGCGTCATCGCTGGTGAGGTTTCACGAGGCTGTCGTGGGCGTGGCTGCTGTGCAACCGATTGCCGACCGGTACTCGTCAGCCGTCAATTCGACCATTTGTCTGGCGTCGAAGCATTCGATCACTTGCTGACGGGCGGCACCACCGATTGCACGGGCACGAATAGGATCAACCAGGAGCTCGAGGATCCGTTCCGCGAGGGAATTGCTGTCTGCAGCGGGGATTACCAGACCAGTTTCGTCATCGCGAACGATTGACGTAATTCCACCGACGCCGGTGGCGATGACTGGCCGTCCAAGAGACATCGCTTCGAGCATGACTGTGCCGAGCCCCTGCATCAAAGACGGCAGACAGAAGATGTCCATCGCTTGGATGGCCGATCGGAAATCAGGTAAATTCGTGATGAATGTTAGGTGGTCGGTCAGATTTAATTGTCTGGCCAGGGCCCGCAGTCGGCGTTCTTCCGGGCCGGTACCGGCGATCAGAAATTCGACATCATTGCCGGCATCGAGCACCTGGCGAGCCGCTTTTATGAAGTACGGAAATCCTTTTGACTCTTCCAGCCTGCCGGCTGTGCCAATGACCGGAATTCTGCGGGCCCCCAGAACTTCTGAATTGTCGATCAGATCCGGGACAGTGACTCCGCTGTGAATGACGGTGATCATGTCCTCGTTCAAAGAATTCACGGAAGCAAGACTTTCCTTCACTGACGAACTGACCGCGATGACTTGCTTCAGTTGCGGCTGACCAGCTGACATGGTGCGAGTCAATGCCTTGTCGTGATCGTGAATTGTGAGCAGGCATGGGAGTTCCAGGCGTTTTGCCAGAGCAAAGCCGAACGGCAAGGCGTGTCGCGACTGGATATGGACAAGTTGCGGTTTATGACGCACTGCGTCCTGGGCAACCAGGCCGTTGATCAGCGGTCGAAACAACGGTGACGATAGTAGCAGGTGCTCGTATGTCGGACATTCAGGCCGCACTTCCTCAGGAAGCGCCGCAAGATCCGGCGACACAATGACTGGCGCGTACCCGCAATCAGGAAGCAGTTCTGCCAGCCGGAGTGTGTACGAACTCGTCCCTCGAACCTGTAGAGGCCCGGCGACAAGGATTACGGTTGGCGAATCAGTGCTCATTACATTATCAGTTACTTCGGGACGCGCCCGATCTGGCTCAGGTGAGTTTTGCCGTCCACGACAGCAGGTTCTTGAAGAATGCAGCGTACAGATTTCCGACTTCTACATCTCCCGCTCCGTCCGCGCAAGCCGTCACTCGCTCCGTTCCCCAGTCAACCATCGGTCCGATCCAGTGCGGCGCAACGTCCGTTGCAAGAGCCGCCGTCCTACCGGCTCCGTGGCTTGCTGTAACGAGTAATGGAGTCGTTAATGAAGGCTCAAGACTCGGAATTACTCCAGCGAAACGTGCTTCGAAACGCATCGCTTGAAGAAGCGTCTGACTTTCAGTTTTTGGCGAGAATGCGTTGAAACCACCGATCAGAGGAGGACGCTCAGACCAGGGCAGACTATCGGTAATCGGATGGGAAATGCCGGTCGCTTGCACGAACACTGGCTGATCACAATTCCGGCGGTCATCTTCGCTGGATATGTTGACTGGCAGCGCATCTGCAACTGGAGTGCCATCCCAGTCGCCTCCGAGACCGTGATACGATTCCCAACCGCCAATCATCAAAAGGCCGGTACCAGCTGTTACTCGTTCAATAAGCCGATCCTGTAACGAAGATTTGGCGAGCGATGCGGGATAGTCACTGAAAATGATCAGGCTATATTCGGCAGCAAGTTCTGAGTTCGAAAGCTGTTGATCACTGGGCATGTAGGTAAAATCCCAGCCCCAACTCGTCATCAGCCCAGCCAGATAGGCGGCTGCGCCGCCCAGCGAAGTGTCGCCGCAGTAGAGAACGCGAGACTGGTTCATGATGGAATATCCAATTTCAAATCAGACTGCTAAGCGGCGTCGACACTGCGTTGCCAGAGAGTTCGAATTAGCTGCAGCTTACGCTCGACAGTTCGGGAAAAACTTTCAAGTATCTCAGCAATTTCCGTCATTCGTGAACCCTTCGAGCTTCCGCAACGCCACTGACTGCGGTGTGTGATCCTCAAGTCGTGCGAACAGTGCTTGAAACTCGTCAGCGACCTGTACTGTAAATTCAAGCGTTGGTTCCAGGCTGATAATTTCTACGATCTCGAAAGTTACGACTTCTAGCTTCGTCCTGTCCGAGTTGAATCGGGAGCTTCTTTTTCTGATATATCGACAACCCATCTTTCCGCTGCCACGTGACCTGTTCCGATTCGTTTCAGGTGGTCGTGATAGCGGATCAGGTCGACGGATTTGTGAGCCGTGATCGAAACCAGTATCGGCCCGAGATTCTCGCGATCAATCACTTGAGTAAATCGTCCACCTTCGGCTCCCTGGTAGAAACTGTGAAACTCGCTTAATGCAACATTCTCTTAGTCGGCGATGCCCTTCGGCATGCCCTGCAGTTTCTCGCGGGCCACGCCGACCATGCGTCAAAAATGAATTTCCCACAGTTGCTGCGTGGTTTGAGACTTCTTCCTTCAAATTCGTAGTCAAACGCGTAACTGCCCTTTGCGTTGAGTCGTCAGATTCCGATTCCAGCTTTGCGATTCCGCGCAAGTGGAACAGGGGAGTGGACGTGTTTCGCTGGTAGTCAATCCGGTGCTAAGTAGATCGTCGAAGTTACTCGCCGTCGTCAGTACCCTGCGTAAGACATCGGCCAATCTGCCGAACAGCTTGTCGAAGCCGTTGAGTATTCTCGACGATGGCCAACCGAAGGTAACCTTCTCCGTCGGGGCCGAAACCACCACCAGGGCTTACAGCTACGCCGGCTTCTTCGATCAGCTTCATTGCAAAATTGATCGAGCCCATTTCCCGCCACGGTTCCGGAATTTTTGCCCACACAAACATCGTGGCTTTCGGCGGTTCGATTTCCCAGCCAAGACGCGTCAGTCCATCGCAAAGTGCGTCGCGTCGATTCTGATACTCGGCAGCGACTGCGTCGACGGCGTCATCGCAGTGTCTCATAGCGACGATGGCGGCAATCTGAGCTGCCTGAAAAATTCCGTAGTCGTAGTAGCCTTTGATGGTGGCCAGGGCTCGGACCATTTCCGGGTTGCCCGCGCAGAATCCAATACGCCAACCGGCCATACTGTAACCTTTGCTCATCGTCGTAAATTCGACGCCAACGTCTTTTGCGCCGGGTGTGGACAGGAAGCTTGGAGCCTTGTACCCGTCAAAGCAGATGTCCGCGTAAGCAAAGTCGCTGATCACCATGAAGTTATACTTTTTCGCCAGCACAACCAGCTCGGCATAGAAATCCTGCTCCACGCACGTCGTCGATGGATTGTGCGGGTAGTTGACGATGACCAGCTTCGGAGCCGGAAAGAGCTGCTCGCAGGTGTACGTGATGCGTTCTAGAAAATGCTGAGGATCGCGGCAGTCCAGGCTGATCACGTTTCCGGCGGAAAGCACGACAGCGTAAACGTGAATTGGAAAGCTCGGCGCTGGCACAATGGCCGTATCACCAGGACCCATCAGAGCGAGGCAAAGGTGGCTGAAGCCTTCCTTCGACCCCAGACAGGCGATGATTTCGCTGTTGGGATCAAGGTCAACGTCGTACTTACGTGAGTACCGGGCAGCGACTTCCTTCCTCAGGTTTCCAATTCCGTTGGAAACAGAGTAGCGATGGTTCCTGGAGTCGGAAATCGCTTCGGCAAGCTTCTCGCTGATCAGTGGGTCCGGAGCTTCGGTCGGGTTGCCCATGCCGAGATCAATCACGTCGACGCCGGCGACGCGTTTGTCGTACTTCAGCTTGTTAATTTTGCCAAACATGTATGGCGGGAGACGTTTGACACGGTCTGCAACCGGGATAGTAAACGGCTGATCTTCGAACGGAACTTCGGATTCGCTGCGCATTTTGGGGTAACCCTGTGTGGTAAGGCGGATTCCCGGGGCGGGAACGAGGCTGATTCTAGCAGCCCGAGAAATCCTTGAAAGCTTGGGTTTCATCGGACTTTGTGTGGGCTGAGCTGAGCGCATTTCGCATTTCTGCTTCAACGCATGTCCAGATTTGTGCAACAGATGGCGGCTCGCAAGTGTTCACTCGGAAGTCGTTGGCTATACTCAAACTGAATTAGAAATCCCCTTGAAGATTCCGCCGGCCGAAGATTCAGCCTTCTGCCCGTGATTTTCGTACTTTCGCCTGGAGTACTCACCGGTGTCGCAGTCATTGATTGGAACTCACAAGCAGGAGCTGGACACTCCAATTCTCTGCATTGATCTCGACACGATGGATGCAAACATGAAAAGCATGTCTGACTTCATCAAGTCGCGAGGCAAGGAATGGCGACCTCACCAGAAGTGCCACAAAACACCGGCTATCGCGTGGAAGCAGATGGAGTATGGAGCGACGGGCGTGACGTGTGCCAAAGTTTCCGAAGCCGAAGTCATGGCAGCAGCCGGGATCGAAGACATCCTCATCGCAAATATGATCGTCGGGCAACGGAAGGTGGAGCGTGTCGCTGCGCTGTGTCAGCACGCGGACCCGATCGTCGCCGTCGACCATTTCGCTCAAGTCGAACCGCTGGCCGCCGCATGTCACGCTCGGGGAGTTCTTTGCCGCGTTATTATCGAAGTCAACATTGGTCTGGACAGAGTTGGCTGCCGTCCGGGGGCAGACACACTTGAGCTGGCAAAGGCCATCGACCGTCTGGAAGGCGTCGACATCGTCGGAATCATGGGCTACGAGGGTCACTTGCTGTGCATCCCGGATCAGGTCGAAAAACGCGAAAAGATCGAACATGGCATGAACGTGCTGAAGCACTGCCGTGACCTGCTGCTCGAAGCAAATCTGGATTGCTCCATCGTCAGCGCCGGCGGAACAGGTTCGTATCAGATCACGTCTGACTGCGAAGGCGTCACCGAACTGCAATGCGGTGGCGGCATCTTCGCTGATCCATTCTACAGAAATCAGTGCGCCGTCGAGGGACTCGAATACGCACTCACGATTCTGGCAACCGTCGTCAGCCGCCCGGTTCTCGAACGAGCCGTTCTGGACTGCGGCCGAAAAACACAGTACCCGGATCTTGAAACACCTATCGTCAAAGGCCACCCCGAAGCAACGGTCACGCGAGTCAGTGCCGAACATTGCCAGCTTGATCTGGAAGGTGAATCCCGCAACCTGAAGATTGGCGAAAAGCTAGAACTGATTGTCGGCTACGCAGACCACACCACAGTTCTACATGATGCATTCTACGGTTTCCGCAACGACATTCTGGAAACCGTCTGGCCCATCGCCGGCCGGGGAAAACTGCAGTAGTGCCTGACTGTCAATTTAATTCTGGTAGAGATTTCTGATCGACGCTGATGTCTGAATCGAGAATAAAAACCACTCTGATTTCTCAAAAGTTCTACTGAGGACGTGAGTCTCTATTTCACATCACGCTGATTCCGTCTGGCGGCAATTGTGATGGCGAGTTGTTACGCAGGAGAAGTGTCGGGTGATGCCTGGAAAATATTTATATCACCGGTGCCCGGCGTGCAGAGCAACTCGACGAATACCTTCTCCGTCATCGATTTAATAAATTGTAATCCCGACGGTGGTGTCGGCTGGCCGAGTGAATGGTTGGCAGAAATGGACATTGTAGTTCTGGCCGCTTCCAGCCGGTTGCCTGTCGGAGATTAAGAACGCATGCAGGACCTTGCCAGACAGTTCGAACTGGAAGATGCAGGAGTTGCCGATACGAATATGACGCCCGCCCTCGGTCGTACGGCAAAGGCCAATGAATGTTTCAAGGGACCTGTTTCTGTAGAGGGCAGCTTTCTGTAGAGGGCAGCGTATCGATCGAAGGATTACTGACAGGCGTCAAAACTCAGCGGCTATTTCAGGACGAAAGAATTACAGGCGTATTGAACGAGTTTTTCAACCTCGAACAGCGTCTGGTGCATCTTCGCTACTTGCCGATGCAGTAGAGGTTTTTAGTGGAGCGGATGAAGAGTTGGCCGCCGCTGGGGGTAATGGAAGCTCGGAAGATTTCTTCGTCGTCTTTCAGCAGGTTGCAGCGACTGACGATTTTTGGGGTGTCGGCCGCTTCGACGACAAGGGCTTCTCCACCGTCTTCGATGAAGGCGACCAGGCCGTCGTAGGCGACCGGGCTGGCGGTCACTGTTCCGCCGATTCGTTCCTGCCACAGTTCTGCTCCGGTCGTGGCGTTGTAGCAGGTCAGGATGCCGCCTCGCATGCTCATGGCGAGGACGTAGTTGCCAACGATAATTGGCGACGGGAGGTCTCTGCCTTTACGACCTTTACTCCAGACAACATTACTGGCGGTGACGTCTCCCGAACCGCCTGGTTTGACGGCGAAGATCGCAGGGCCTCGACCTGGAATCACGTAGACAAGGCCGTTGGCTGGCGTGACGGTCGGTGTGCCTCGTCCATTGGTGCCAGAAACTCGCCAGTATTCTTTGCCGTCAGCTGGGTTGTAACCTCGGATACCAGTGTGGCCCTGCACAACGATTTCGCGGCGGCCGGAAGCTTCGATCAGGATAGGGCTGCTCCAGCCTCGTTGTCGTTCTCGGGGCGTCGTCCAGATTGTGTCTCCAGTCATCTTGTCGACAGCCAGCAGGAAGCCTTTGTCGTCAGAGTCACAATTCTGAATAAGCATATTGTCAATGAGTATCGGGCTGGCGGCGGTGCCCCACGGTCCGGGGAATTCACCCAGGTCGCGATTCCAGACTTGCTTACCGTCCATTGTCAGACAGAACAGTCCGCCGCCCTGGCCGAAAAAGCACCAAACTCGTTCACCGTCGGTGACGCAGGTGGACGACGCCCAGCCGTTCATGGCGTGGGATGATTCCGGCGAGCCTTTCCATAAGCTGGTTTGCCAGACGACGTCGCCGGTTTTTCGATCGACGCAAAGTGCGACTCGTTCAGCACCACGATTAAGAGCGGCCGTCAAGAACATTCGTTCGCCCCAGATGATCGGAGACGATTGCCCGGCGCCGGGAAGCGGAGTAGTCCACTTGATATCGGCTGGGCTCCACTTCCGGGGAAATCCCGTTTCGTTCGAGTGCCCGTCCTGGTTTGGTCCTCGCCAGCGAGGCCAGTTGGAATCGGCCGATGCGGTGTCGAAAGTAGCCAGAGCGAAACAAGCCAGACAGGCAAGAGCGGTGAGTCTCGACACAGGAAGTCTCCGAAGTGGGCGGGAAGGTCTTAAGGGTCTAGTGGCAAACGCAATAGTTTTAGCAGATGAGAATCAATAATTTACAGCGAAACGGACAGATTCAGTTAGGCGACGCGGAGCCGATCGTGCCGACTCTGCTGTAGTCATTGACGTTAATAGTGGCCGGCGATGTCTAGTAGCCGGCGTCGTCAAGCTGTCCGTCCATTTCATCTTCGAACTGCTTCTCGGCAAGCTTATCAGCCGAAAGTGGTTCGACAATGGCGTATTTGCCGTCGCTCCACCGCAACAGGTCGACCTGTTGGCAGCGTTCACTGCAGAACGGAAAGGTTTTAGACCTGGCGGCGGCAGTTGCCGATAACTCGATCTCGCAGATCGGGCAGGATGGAAGTCGGACCACGAAATCTTGCTCCGGTAGTCGTTTATATTTTGTCAGGATGTGTATCGATAGGCCATCGTGCTATGAGCGGCAAGCGTTCTGCGTGATATTCGTCGAAACGGCAGAACGATTGACGATTATCGTCAGGCGGTAAGCCGGTCTGAAGCGTTAGATCCGATTTCAGGACAAGACGCTTCAATTTCTGAAAGCCCGCAGCCGACGTTCAACGATCGATCACAGATTTACCGATGAGCTTCATTCGAGCCACTGTTTTCCATCAGGCAACTCTCAAGTTCCTGATCATGATGCTCACAGCCTCTTTCCTCACGTTTTCGCTTTGGAAGTCTGCCGGGGGCGAGCAAGCGGCGAAACCTTCAGGTACGTCATTGCGAGTGCTACCGTCGTTGTTTGAGCGACAGATGAGCGACGGGGCATTAGTCGTCGTTGATTCCGAAGTTGGAGCGAACTCGAAGGACTGTCCGGGGGCGGCGATCACCCATGCGCTGTCGCAGGTCGCGACCAGTGATACTCTGTAGCTTCGAGAAGGCAGAAATTCGGAAACGTCTACGGCGCAGTCGCCGATTTGTGAACGATTCATTTGATCGGTTCCTCAGTCGCAATCGGGATCGCAGTCAATTCATCGGACACAGTGCAGCAGCATTTAAATGGCAAACCGTTGAATTCAGGTTTGCAGCGTCCGTAGTCGGTCGACGAGAAAAGTCAGCGGGTTATCGTATGGCAGGTACGATGTTTAAACGTCAGTTCAAATTCGGGGCAAGGTAACGCAATGACTTTTCGTTTAATGCTACTGCTCTCTGCGTGTACGGGTATCCTGTCGTCAGTCGGCGTGGCTGACGAAATCCGCGACGGACGTATGAATGTCACGTCCAATCTGCGGGCCGGTGTTGCGAAAGTTGACATCACTCCTGATGTGACCAAAGGTCTGCCGATTGTCGGTCACCGGCGAACGGTCTTTGTGATTCGTGATCCGTTGCGGGCGGGTGTCCTCGTCCTGGACGACGGCGAGACCAAAGCGGCCATTGTGTCGCTCGATACAATTGGCGCGTGGGATGAGATGGTGCAACTCGCTCGTCTGCGAATTGAAAAGCTGACCAGCATTCCCGCTGAAAATATCATGGTAACGGCGTCGCACAATCATTCTGGTCCGGGTTTCGATGCGGATTCCGACTGGGGTGAATTGCTGATCGACAAGCTCGGAATCGCTGCTGGAAAGGCAACGGAGACGATGCAACCCGTAACTGTCGGTTACGGAGAGGACCGCATTGGATTCGGTATTAACCGACGAAAGGTCATCGATGGACGAGCGGTCGTGAGGCTCAACCCTGACGGCCCCAACGATCAACGGGTGAAAGTGCTTCGCTTCGACGATGGAAGCTCGCTCACACCGCTCGCCGTGATCATGCACGCGGTGTGTCATCCCTGCTTCTTTACCTGGGGAGATAAGGGTTCGCCGCCGTATCCGAATGGCTATCCAAAACTCAGTGCGGACTTTCCGGGCGAGGCACAATCGTTCGTCGAAATGTGCTACGGCAACAAAACGAGTGCAATGTTTCTGCAGGGGTGTGCTGGCGACATTCGACCGAACCTGCCGGGCTATCCGTATCGATGCGCGGACGAAGCCGACATTCAATGGGCGGGGCGGGATCTTGGCAGTGCTGTCGTGCGGTCGCTTGCTCGTGAAGTTACACGCGAGCGGTTAGCAGACCGAGGTTCCTACTATGCGATTCGAGTGGCCAGCACGAAGGTCAGCCTGCCGGGTAAAACTGGACGGATCGAGGCCGAGCTTCAGGCGATGAAAATCGGTCCGTATCTGCTACTTACGATGCCTGGCGAACCGATGGTCGAGTACGGTTTCAAACTTGAGAACGCAATAGAAGACCGAGCGATACCCATCATTGTCGGCTATGCAAATGGGAATATCGGCTACATTGCGACGGAAGCTGCTTACGAAGTTGGCGGCTACGAACCCAACACATCGAAACTTCTGCCCGAAGCAGAAACGATGATCCTGGACGAACTGAGCCGGCTAGCCGATCGAGTTATCGGCGATGTCTTCGAGTCCTTCTCGAAGCACCCCAAAGATGTGAAGCGTCGCCAGGAACTTGAGAAAAAAAATTCCAAAGGCGTCCGTTGACGTTTCTTCGAAGTCGCAACACTGGATCAAAGCAATCCTGATTCCGTTTCCGGCTCAGGAATCGTCTGATGAATTCTCAGCACGTTCTGTCTTGACGATGGATTGTGCTGTTATATTGTCGGTGTAAGCCTCGTAACGCTGCCCCGTGCTCAAGGAGATGGATATGGCAACGGCACGAAAACATTCACAGCCTCTGACGAAATGATTGACGCCGACTGGTCAGACTTGACAGAAATACAACGGATCTGCGCCGTGACATTGGTTGCGTTTCTGGCTCCGGCCCGCAAGTTCTCTATGCACGAAGCGACTGAGGCCAGTTTTCCGGAGCCGATAACTTATCCAACGGTCATCTATCTGCATGGCTGCTCAGGCGTCTGGGAAGATACTTACCGCAGGATCGACTTCCTGGGCGAAAATGGTTTCGTTCTGATTGTTCCACTGGGATTTACTTGGAAGAAGTATCCGCAATCCTGCGAAACCGGGAATCATCGAGAGGGGATGTACAGTTTCGATGCGGGTACCGCCATTCAGAAGGTGAAGAGCCTGGGTTGGATTGTCGGGAAAAATGTCTTTCTGATGGGGTTCAGCCAGGGAAGCATTACGACGGCAACGTTGCAACCGGACGATCCGACGTCTGCGGTCAATGCTCGTGTCGTCGAAGGCTGGGCATGCCTAGCCGATGGGGACGAGTACCGAGGAGTCAACGGGCCGGAAGAAGAACCTTTTCTGACGCTGGGAGGAGAACGTGATCCCTGGTTGTCAGAGTACGTCAACGGCGGGAGACTGCGAAAGTTTCCTCAATACGAAGTATGGAAGCGGGTCGGTAGTATTCCCACAGGGACCACTTCGAAAACCTCATGAATTGTTCGAGGCGAATGAGGTCAAGCAGGGTGTTTTGAAGTTCCCGAAGATCACCTTCGAGACTGACACGTTTAGCATTGCAGGATAATTTGATGACGACTGATACCGTTTTTCAGATGACTGGCTCGCACGTTCGATTTGGAGTTGGGGCCACTCGAGAGGTAGGCTCTGATTTCGTGGATCTTGGAGCAAAGCGAGTCATGCTGGTTGTCGATCCGGCCGTGCGGGAACTGTACCCGGGACAAGCCGCAATCGAATCGCTGAAATCGGCGGGCGTCGAATACGAAGTGTTTGATGAAGTCCGTTGCGAACCAACAGACACTTCGTTTCTTCAGGCAATCGAAGTAGCAACGAATGGAGACTTCGACGCTTTCCTTGCGGTCGGAGGCGGCTCAACGATTGATACGGCAAAGGCGGCAAACCTTTACGGAAGCTGGCCGGCGGAATTTACCGAGTATGTAAATCCAACACTCGGAAAAGGGACAACGCCGCCGGGGCCTCTAAAACCATTAATCGCCGTTCCCACGACTGCGGGAACCGGCAGCGAAACTACAGCGGTCGCAGTCTTTGACTTTGAAAAGGAACGCGTCAAAACCGGCATCGCCAACCGCTACATGAGGCCGATTCTTGGCGTGCTGGATCCGGAGAATACTCGGACGTGTCCGAAAGAGGTCGCGGCCAGTGCCGGGCTGGACGTCCTTTCACACGCGTTGGAGTCGTTTACTGCGTTGCCGTTTCTAAGTCGCAACAAGCCGGAACGTCCTTCGATGCGTACCGCGTATCAGGGCTCAAACCCGATCAGTGATGTCTGGGCGCTCGAAGCGTTGCGAGTCGTCGCGGAATTCCTCCCGCGCGTCTTCAACAATTCGGAGGACGAAGAAGCTCGTGGAAGAATGCTGCTCGGATCGTCATATGCTGGCACAGGATTTGGAAACGCGGGCGTGCATCTTCCACACGCGATGGCTTATCCAGTCGCAGGACAGGTTGAAGGCTATCTTCCGGCAGGATACGACACAGATCATTCGATGGTTCCGCATGGGACATCGGTCATTGTACACACTCCGGCCGTTTGTCGATTTACGGCTCCCTCAGCTCCCGAACGTCATCTTCAAGCCGCCCACGCATTAGGAGCCGACATTAACGGCGCTTCACTCGACGACGCCGGTGATCTCCTGGCCGAACGCGTCACTCACTTCATGAAACTGATGGAGCAACCCGGCGGCATCAAAGACTTCGGTTACAGCGAGGCTGACATTCCAAGACTGGTCGACGGGACTCTGGTGCAGGCACGGCTGCTGCGGCTTTCACCATTGGAAACCGGAGCCGATGAGCTGGTCGAGCTGTTTCGGAATTCGCTAAAACTGTATTGAGCCTCGTCAGAGAGGATATCCTGGAACCCGCTGAAAGTTTAGATTTGCGGAACACTAGTAAGCACTGCTGGACGCTAATAGTTATGTCGAAAGTACGTATCGGACTTAGTGAAGATTAACGTTTATCAGCGTTCCTGAGCGGTGTCGACAGACGGGCGAATCCAAGACGCGGTTTTCGAAACCGGCAGAATTCCGAACTTATCCCCAGAATGATCTATATCGGAGCGTGACATGCGTCGAACTTTACACACCCTGATTTTACTTGCGGGAATGTCTATGAGCACCTTCCCCAGCGAGGCATTTTCGGAGCAGGAGTTTGGAGTGGGCGAGATAGCGTTCACGGGCGGAAAGTATGAGAAAGAAAAATTTGCTTATCTGATTCTGTCACCGCTGAAGGTAGAGGACGGAAAAGATTATCCATTGCTTTTCTTCATGCATGGGGCGGGAGAACGCGGCAACGATGTCCAGAAATTGCTCCCGCATTTGCCGACTCAGATGTGCAGGGAAGAGTGGCTCGAAGAGTTTCCCTGCTTCATGGTGATCCCACAGTGCCGCGACGGTGAGCAATGGGTTGATCAGGCGTGGGGTGAGAAGAAGTCTGTGCCAATCGAAGAAACACCAACCGATCAAATGGCGATGGCAATGTCCGTTCTGGATCGATCGTTGAAAACGCTGCCGATCGACAAAAACCGAGTCTATCTGACCGGACTTTCGATGGGCGGCTATGGCTCCTGGGAACTGGCAATGCGCCGGCCAAATCTTTTTGCTGCGGTCGCTCCCGTGTGCGGAGGAGGGGACGAGACTCAAGCGGCGATACTTAAGAACATCCCGGTTTGGGCAGCGCACGGTGATTCGGACACTGCCGTCTGGCCGGTGCGGTCTCGGACGATGGTTGAAGCGATCAGGAAAGCAGGCGGCAATGTGAAATACACCGAGTACCCCGGCATTGGTCACAACTCATGGACGAAGTTCTACGCCGATCGTAATGGGGTGATTCCGTGGTTGTTTCGGCAGGTTCGGAGTTCAGAGGGCAATACCTCGCAGTAGAACGTATTTGATCCGCTTGGATTCGCCTTTCCTTTAGCAGCCCGTTGAAGAACCTGGATTCTGAGGTCTAAATAACAGCGGTAGTAACGTTAAGCGGGAAGTGATTGCAGCAGCGGCGGAGACGATTTATTGAGCATGGTGCGATGACGGATCGATAGAGTCGGCTGGTGGCAAGCTGCAGGGCCAGATACAACGAAAGCAACTGTCCGCAGAGGCCCGCGAACTCTCTTGGTTTGCCGCTGCCCAGCATTTGTCGCAGGATCAGACCAAGGTTGTGAGCGGCGACTGTTAACCAGACATTCCTGCGATTGTTTTCCAGGCCTCGCATCCATGTGCGGCGGGCTCCGCCGGTTTCGCAGACGTGGGCGAAACTTCTTTGCACACGCTCGCAACGTAACTTCTGCAGACGCTTGTTGCGGTCCCCTTTCAGACGCCGTGGTTGGCTCGGCAGGCGGAGTCGTACTCGTCAGGCTTGTCCGTCCAGCGACGATGCGGGCCGTCCGGTTCGCAGATGTATGTTCGTAGTTCTTCAGCTCGACATTTCGCGAGCGTCCCGTTCTTGTGGTAACCCTTGGCGGCGACGGCTTTTTTGATCTCCGCGTCGCTGTCCGCCTGCTGCAGGTTGCCCTGAGTTGTGCCGACGCTGTCGAGCAGCGTATTCGCGTCAGATTCGTCGCCGTAATAGATCTCAACGGAAACGATCACTTCGGTCTCCAGGTCAACCGTATGTTCCTGTTTGTACGGCAGGTGCATGTTCCCCTTCTTCATCGCACGGGCGTCCGGGGCGCTGGAGCTTTCCCACTCCCTGCTGGAAGTCTTCCTGCCTTTATGTTTCCGATCAAACTTCCGCAGGTCGTCATCGCTGTTGATCTCGACGCCTTCCGCAGCGGCGAGCCCGCAGACGTACGCTTCCCAGTCCTCGCCAGCATCTTTACGAACGATCGACTTCGTCGCCGCGTTGGTGTCCAGCAGCGTCGAGTCAACACCCACGGTCTTTCCTTTCAGCAGACCGTGCCCTTCCACCAGGGACGGCACGAACACGAAGACCTGTTCGAATACTTCCAGCGGAAGACGCTGGCGGATGCGAGTCAGGCTGGCATGCTCCGGTGTCAACTCGTTCTACGAGTACCCGAGAAACTTTCGTAATGAAAGACTGTCTCGACAACGCCATGCGCTGCCTCGTTGAGGATCGACACCTTCAAAATACCCCACAAAGACCATGCGCAAGTAGATGCCCGGATAAATGCCGGGACGACCGCCTTCCTTGTAAAAACGCTCGCATAGAGACTCGGTAAAGTGATCGAACTTCCCGTCACGCAGCACACCATTGAGGGCATGATAATACACATGCCCGATCGACGTCGGCAGCTTCGCCGTCGCCACCCACATCTACTCCTGCCGTTCAGTTCGACGCTGACCAAGACCCATCTGCCATACTCCATACCCGAAAATCAAGACCACCAGCAGAATAGCGCCAGCTTAGATCCTGTCCAGGATAATCAGTCGCCTCTTTCAACGGGCTGCTATGCGGCCGACTGTGTTCATCCGGCTTCGGCTCCACCGCCAGAACACAGTCGAACTACATAACCTCGATCCTCTCACTCGTACTGGATCAAAGTCTGGGGGGTGTTCAAATCGCCGTCATATTCTGCGCGGGTCTTACTATAAGTCTCCGCCCCTCGAACTTCTGTCAGCACTCCGCTTCCCAGGCATCCCTGCATCACAATACTTGTACGCCGGTTTTCGCATTGCACGGACCATCCACTGAATCAGTCAGACCGGGTGCACAGATAGAAACACTTCTACGGTGCATCAGATTCATCCCGTCTACAGGTAGCAAATCTCGCAACCTGCGTTGGTCGCGATCACCTCATGCATAAAGCGACTTCGCAGTTGAAACAGGTCAATACGTTGCGGAGTCGGCGGACTCGATTCAACTTTGGCCTACTACTTCTTCTTGCCTCGGTGCTTCGTGTGTCCCAGGTCACGGTTTTTCTCAAGTGCTGGAATGGTATCCTTGGGAATTGACAGAGTGGTCGCCGCTTCAACGATGCAGCTTGATTTGAATCTGTCACTCACACGTTCGTTCCTGTTGGTGTTGAATCCTTTGTCTGCGAATCCAGCGATCATACCCAGTCATAGATTCAATTGATCGTTTCGAGGCCGGTCAGCTTCCCCGAGCTGGTTCCGAATGTATCCACTTCGATCCCCCGGGTGGTGAAGCATGCGCGCGTAGCGATGACAAAGTGGTGGTGGGTTCTGTGGATCTTACGGCAGATGCTGACCGCTTCCGAAGCAGCAATCATCGAAGAGGGCTGCGAACTTCCTCGCGTCCATAGCTGATACCGCGTTTAAATGTGTACCGACCGTCGTTGTGAAAGAATAACAGCAGTGCCGTCAAGAATTGCCTTGGGGCTGTATCTCAATACGGCAGCTCCGTGTGTCGACCATTGACCTGAAAGCGGCTTTAATTGTACGTTGATAACTCGAGATGATTGCTGCTGAAGACAGCAGAAGCCGTAAGGGTCGCCGATGACGTTTCCGAATGACAAAAATCAGTTAGCGAATTTCAATCATCGCCGGGGCCTGCTGACCAGCAGCGGCCTTGCCGTCGGAGCATTCGCTCTTCCGGCCACCTGGAACGGGCCATCGGCCGCTCGCGGGGATCAGGCGGGTGCGAGCGGCTCCGCTCCGGCAAAGCGAGCCATTGTCATTTTGCTTCAAGGCGGTTGTTCGCATCACGATACCTGGGATTTGAAACCTGATGCGCCTGCTGAGATTCGAGGCGAATTCAAACCGATCGCCACGAGCGTGCCCGGTTATCAATGCAGCGAGCATCTGCCTTTGCTGGCTCAGCGCGTTCACAACTTCAACGTGCTGCGCAGCGTCTATCACGCCACCCCCAGCCACGAGGCCGCAATTCACTGGGTGCTGACGGGGTACAACTATCCCGGCGCGAACACGTCGACAAGAAATCGCAACGACAAACCGTCGATGGGATCGATAGTGGCCCGTGTTCGAGGGTCCGGCACACCGGGACTGCCGGGCTACGTCTGCGTTCCCGATAAGGGGCAACTGGGTGACCGTGTTCGATATGCGTCGGCTCATTTTCTGGGCATGGCATACGACCCGTTCGAATCGGGAATGCCACCATCCGATGCAAAGAGTCCGTTCCAGATGCCTCCGAATCTCAGTCTGTCAAAGGCAGTGGACCTGACGCGGTTCGACCATCGGCTCCAGCTGCTCGGCGAACTGGACCTGTTTTCAAAGACACTGGATTCGTCAAGCATCATGAACGGCCTGAATCAGTCCAACCGGCGCGCTTTCGAAATGGTCAGCAACGACGCGACGCGCAACGCCTTCGACCTGTCACAGGAGCCCGCAACTCTACGGGAACGATACGGTAACACTCGCGTTGGTCAGGAAGCGATTCTGGCAAGACGGCTGGCGGAATCCGGAGTGCCGTTCACGCTGGTGAATTTTTCGATCAACCAGGACTGGGACACACACAACAACAATTTCAAAACGCTCAAAGAGACTCGTTTGCCGAATCTCGACCGCGCCGTCTCCACGCTGCTGGACGACCTGCAGGAACGCGGCATGCTGGACTCGACGCTGGTTGCAGTCATCACGGAGTTTGGTCGAACTCCAAAGATCAACCAGACCGCTGGAAGAGACCACTGGTCCGACGTCTTCTCGATCATCATGGCCGGAGGCGGCTTGAAGTCAGGGCAGATTATCGGGACCAGCAACTCTCGCGGGGAAGTGCCTCACGACCGGCCCGTCCACTACAACGACGTGCTCGCCACCATGTACCGCCAGCTCGGAGTGCCGACGGACCGCGTGCATTATCACGATGGCCGTCCGGTCCCGGTCCTGTACAGCGGGCAGCCGATTCAGGAGTTGATCTGAATCAATCAGGCTGGCGATTGAACACAGCGTCCGCAGAGCAGTTGAAATACAGAGGAAAGAAAAGAAGCGTTTCTGTATCTGTGCGAGTCCTCAGCGGTTTATGCGTTACTGTTGCTGAATATCGAGATGGCCTTTGAGCACTCTCAGCGTTCGATTGACGCCTGCGGGGCCGACCTTTGATCCATGCCCCGGACCTTCGTCATCGATGAATGCAATGTATGAGCCTGCTCCGAAGAATGCTTCCTGCTGATTCGCCGGATCACCGAAAAGAATTGAGAAGCCGCCTTCGTGGACCTGCTGCAGGTAGGTCACCGACCCATGCTCTGCATGATGAGCGGCGTTGTGCAGGCCTCGCGATTCTCCAGCCGCAACTTCCTGCTCGATCGTGTCCAGCAGACGCTCGTCGAGCACGCTGGAATCCAACTCCGCCACAACGATCTGCGACAGCTTCTCCGGCGAATCATCACAGCAGACAACGTTTATCTTGAGGGTGCTCATTAATCAGTCGCTTCCGTTTCCGGTCATGGTCGAACGAGGTCTGAAAAAGACCAAGCAAAGAAAACTGGTCCGCTATAAGAACGAGTCTCCCGAGGGATCATGGCAAGGTCCGCATCCAAAGATTCTTGAACTGCACATGAATCTTTCGTTGTTTTCCATGAGTCAACTGAAAACCCAGAGCACCAGCTTTGTTGCCGCGAGAATGAATCACGTCAATCGTCTTAACGCCGTTCAGCCAACCCTGGATGTAATGACCTTTTGCGACGATGTAGAAGTGATTCCAATCATCGGCATTCACCAGCGCCGCCGCAGCTTCGGGATCAAATCGATCGACCATCGCGTCGCGGCGTTCGTCCCACAGGCAGCCCCAGTAACCTTCGCCCATGTCAACCTGATACCCTGGCACGTTATCAAAACTGGTCGGCTTTGTCCGAATGCAGACTCCGCTGTTGGCCTTCGTGCCGCTCATTTTGACGGAAGCATGCATCTCGAAATCGCCGTATTCCTGCTCGCTGTACATGTAGTGGTGGAGTTGTCCGCCATCGTATTTTCCAGTCAGAACGCCGTCCGAAATAGACCAGAATTCCGGCTCATATTTCCAGTCAGCGAGGCTGTCGCCGCTAAAGACAGGTTTCCAGCCACTGCCCACAGGTTTGCCGCCGACCAGCTCTCCAGTTTCCGGCAATTCACGAGGGAGTTCACGAAGAAAGACGTTCCGCCAGCGAATCTCGCCACCGTGAGTCTGCAACTGAATCGAGCC